>Ga0210043_1002284_pt1 | contig 13103 bp, 13 predicted proteins | sample CryGeymet201501t_FD_183990 | JGI IMG/M metagenome (GOLD analysis project Ga0210043, IMG submission 183990) | Groundwater microbial communities from Crystal Geyser aquifers in Utah, USA - Crystal Geyser metaG 2015-01t (SPAdes) (version 2) | ecosystem: Environmental > Aquatic > Deep subsurface >... | reverse complement strand
TCCACTGACGCAGATGCGTACGCAGAGTTGACCCTGGGAACCACAGCTGCAATCAACACGGCGTTTAACTTCGCCAGTCAGGCGGCGGCGGACAAGAAAACCAACATCACCGCAGATTCTCTGGTGTATGTTGCCGGTATCGCTCCTACGGGAGGCACTCCAGCAGGGATCGCCAAAGTGACTGTTGTCATTGACTGGTGGAAGTAACAAAACATTGGTAAAGTAAGTTCTGACTGAAAAGTCGGAGCTTCAATCCCTTACGCGTAAATGAGGTGTAGCATGCAAAAGCCAAAAGGTAAGACTTACGGCCAGATGGGCAGTGTCTCCGCTGGTACAACCAGTGGACTGAGTGAGGCCATGCGATTTAAGCCGGCCGCTTCAGGTCCGAAAATTAACGAGACCTCCCAACGCCCCTCGCGCCTGACCACAGGCACAGGTGCTGAAGGCAAATGAAACCGTGCCGGGCCTAGTGCCCGGCCTTTTTCGAGGTGTATTATGAAGTACCCACTGGACTGCTGCGATATGCAGCCGATGGACCCATACGAAGAGTTCGACAACAACGCCGATCTTGAGAAAGGTTTGAGCGGTCAGTTGAAGATGTCTTCGTTTGATCATGAAGACCACCCCAACTACCCCGAGCGGAAACGATACGTCACGCACGAGGGTAAAAATCAGAAAGAGGACTGAACGTCATGGTAATGACAACCCGAAGCGCAAGAGCTAAGCCCGATGTACTGGACGAAAACGCACCCCGGACTGAGTTTGAGGGCACCCCCTACGTCAGGCAGAATGGTCTGGTGTTTGATAAAAACACCCGAGCGCCTGTTCCGGTGGCTACTACGAGCCAGAGAAAGGATAACGTCCACTACATTATCGGAACGATGGGGTTTAGCAATTCCGGTCGATATGTGGGGGAGGTTGACGCTGCACATGGCAATGCGCTGCTGGACAAAAAAGTGCCAGCAAAACCAGCGACCAAAAAAACTCCAGCGAAAGCTCCCGTAAATCCAGATACCACAAAGGCCAAGAACCAAGGCCCTTCAGCGCCTGAGATTCCAGAGCCTGATGTGGACAGTGGCGAAGAGGAAGACCCGCTTAAATGAACCTGCTTCAGCTGGTACAGGCACTCCAGCGAGAATCCGGCACAGGGAACCAGGCTATTAGTAGCGTGGCTTCCCTATCCGGCGAGTCTCTGCGCCTGCTGAACTGGGTACTGCAAGCGGACTTGACGATTCAGAGTTTGGTATATGACTGGCTGTATCTGTGGGTCGGGGATGCTACTGCAGTGACTACTGGAATAGGAGTCAATACCTACGCAGGGCCAAGTGATCTGAATGTATGGGACCGAGAGTCCTTTTTCATTGACGGCACTGCGGTGTCTGTCGTGGAGGACTTTGATCGCAGCACGTTCCCGAGAACAGCAGCAACAGGAAAACCAAACAGCATTTATATACTTCCGAACAACCAGCTTAGGGTGTACCCAACGCCGGATGCGGCATATGACATCACGTTCGATTACTGGAAAAAGCCAGTTCAGATGGCAGTAGCCAACACGTCAGAATCTGTTATCCCTTCGCAGTTTCGCTATGCTATCGTTTTCGAGGCCCTGTCCTACTATGCCACGTTCGAGAATGCACAAGAAGCGATGGCCAAGGCGTCACAGGGAATCAGCACCTGGCTCCCGAAACTGGAAGCACACCAAAAACCCGGACACCAAGGCGGCACTCTCTCAAACGGATACGATTTTGCTATTCAGGCGGTGTAAATGGCTGACGATATTTTCAAGCTCGGCGGCGGCCTTGATCTGGTATCCGACTATCTGGACAAAAAACCCGGCGCGTGCCTCAGTGCAGTAAACTACCAACCCGGACTGAACGGCGGGTATGACTACCTGATCGGGTATGAAGCCCTCGACGGCAGACCCAGCCCCAGTGAGCAAACCTATCTGGCCATGACCGTGGCGGATGCTTCTGTATTCACTCTCGAAGATCCCATCACTGGCGTGACCAGTTCTGCTGCCGGCGTTGTCATTGCGATTGATACAGATAGTAACACTATTGGTGTTACCAAAGTAACAGGTACGTTCGTCAACGGCGAGTCGGTTACGGCCACAAACATTGTCACGGTACTGGGCACTGGTCTTGGTCCTTCAGGTCTGGATGAGTTGTGGTTGCTTGCGGCGCAGAATCTATACCGTGACGACATAGAGCAGGTGCCCGGTTCTGGTAGCATCCTCGGAGTTCACGTCCATCGCGGCGTAAAATACGTGTGGCGCAATAACGCCGGTGGCACCGCAGCGGAGCTATACAAAAGCACCTCGTCTGGATGGGACAAGGTTGATTTCGGGTTCTATCTACTCTTTGACGCGGGGGTTGGTCCGGGTATCGGTATTGAAGAAGGCCAAACGATCAACGGCCAGACTTCCGGCGCAACCGGCGTAGTCAAGCGCGTAGTCCACTACCGGGGTACGTGGGGCACAGATGCGGAAGGGTACATTATTTTCCAGAGCATAACCGGCACGTTCTCGGACGGGGAGAACCTACGCGTGGGGGCTACGGTATTCGGTTCGGCAGACGGAACTCAGGTAGCCGTTACCTTCGGCCCTGGCGGCGCATTCCAGATGATCAGCCATAACTTTTACGCGGAAGATGCCACTTATTCCATTTACGGAGCTGACGGGGTGAATCCTGCGTGGGAGCTACGGGATGACGGAACGATGACTCCCATTTATTTACCGCCAGGAGAAGACAACATTCCCGAGAGCAACACCCCGTCTCTTGTTGAAGCACATCGAGGCCATCTGTTTTTGATGTTCGACGAGGGAGGAGTCCAACATTCGGTTATTGGAGAGCCGGTTACATTTTCGGGGTTCCTTGGCGCCGGACTGTTCGGTTTGGGAGCGCCAGGCACCAATATGCAGTCAGAGGCAGGCGGGGCGCTCATTCTCACCACCTCACGTAGCACTCACGCGCTGTTCGGCAGCACCGTAGATAACTGGGAGCTTCGCCTGATATCAGCCGACACTGGCGCGGCGTTCGGTACCGGTAAGATGCTCATGTCGTTTCTGGGGTTGGATGACCGTGGTTTGGTGTTTCTGCCGCGCACGGACGCTTTCGGTAACTTCGAGGCCGGAACCGTCTCTCGACGGATAAAACCCTTGGTGGACGACTATCGAGGCCGTTCGATAGGATCTGTGCTTGTTCGAGACCGAAACCAACACCGTCTGTTTTTCGATGACGGCAGTTTTTTGATTTCGTATCTGCGCGAAGACCCCTATTCCAGAAGCGGCGCCAAGATTGAGTTTACCCAAGGCCAATATGCGTTCACTCCTACCTGTTTCGCCAACGGAGAGGCTGCCGACGGCAGCGAAGTCGTACTGGCCGGCAGTGATGATGGCTGGGTGTATCAGCTCGATAAGGGCACTAACCATAATGGTGAGGAGTATGAAGCATGGTTCATTCTCGCGTTCTCGCACGCCAAAAACCCCAGAATCCGTAAACGGTACCGAAGAGCGTTTATTGATTTGCAGGCGACCACCAAAGTCCAGATTCGCATATCCGCAGAGCTGCAGTACGGCAATCCAGATAAGTTGAACCCCAGAACTGTCTCTGATGAATCTTTCGGAGGCCCCGGCGGGTACTGGGGAGTCAGTAACTGGGGTGAGTTCTACTGGGGTTCACCGACGATCACTAATATTTACTACCCATTGACGGGTACTGGCGTTAATATCAGTCTTACCTTCTATGTGAAGAGTGCGATCACTGGCCCCCACTCCGTCAGTTCAGTGCAGATTGAGTACGATCCTCGCAGGAGAGAGCGAAATGCCTAATTCATACTACGAAAATGACAACCCGCCGGAAAATATCACTAAGGCCAACGCTCAGAATGAGTCTGCAGATCGAGATGCGCTTGAGGCGGCGTTTGACTTGCTACCCGAACCAAGTGCACTAAATTCGGGGGAGTTGAACTATCAAGGCACCGATTCCGGAGCGGCCAACACATACGCGGTAGCCGTCAGCAAGATCACGGCACTGGCCAATGGACAGCGCGTGACGTTTATTCCGGCGAACACCAATACCGGCGCCAGCACCCTGAATGTATCTGCGCTGGGCGCGTCAGCTATTCTCGGGCTGGACGGAGCGGCGCTGGAGGCTGGCGAGATCGTGGCGTCCCGTCCAGTCACTGTGCTTCGGTTCGGGACCAACTGGTTTCTGCAGAACTCGGCGCTGAGTTTGAAAACCCAGAGAGACGCTGCCGCAGCTTCTGCGACGGCGGCAAGTGCATCGGCGGTAGAGGCGGCAGCTTCCGCCGACAGTGCCGCACTGGCAGCAAACGTATCCCAATGGGTCAGTGGCACTACGTACTCCGTAGGGGCGAATGTATTCAGCCCGATTAACTTACAGACATACAGGAGAGCAGTTGCCGGCGCGGGCACAACAGACCCAAGTTTGGATCCAACCAACTGGATCGTCATTTCTAACCTGCCCCAGTTCAAGGTTGCGACTGCCCGTAGCAGTAACACGGCGCTAGCCGAAGCGGATCGGGGACAACTGATTCCCATGACTGGCACGTACACCCAGACTTTTGGGCCGGTAGCAGATAAAGGACTTGCGTGGTTTGTGCGACTGGAGAATGCCGGTTCTGGAGACATCACACTGAACTTCAACGGAGCGGAAGAGTGTGACGGCCTGACCTCATTTATCATGTACCCAGGCGAGCTTCGCGTGGTATTTGTCAATCAAGCTCACACAGGGTTTGAGTCGATAGTGCTAAACGGGTTTGAGAAAACGTTTGATTCATCCGGCACTTTTACTACACCTCCTGGGTATAAAAAGACGTTTGACGGACTGGCTTGGTCCGGCGGTGCCGGGGGCGAAAGAAACGGAGCGGCGTCTGATGGCGGCTGCGGAGGCGGGTGCTTCCCGTTCTCACTGCCGGTCGCGTCCTTCGGCGCTACTGAGACAATCACAATCGCTAGCGGGGGAGCAGGTCGAACCACAGACGGAATAAGTAACGCTGGAGGAAACACCACAATAGGAAGCCTTCTGACGGTTTACGGAGGCACGTCAAACTCAGGCGGGGCTGTCGGTACTGGACAGGCTTTTACCGCTGGGTCTTATGATGTTTATGGGGGAGCCTGGAAAGGGTCGACCTCAGGGACCCCAGGATTTTACGGCGGATCATCTTCAGCGGGCGATTCGTCATCAGCCTCGGCTAACTCAACTTTTGGCGGCGCTGCCGGGGGTTCCCACAACGGCACCCTACACGCAGCCGGTACTTCTCTATATGGCGGCAACGGCGGTGCAGCTGGAGACGCCACAGACGGCGCGGACGGACAGCAGCCAGGCGGAGGCGGTGGAGCAACCCGCTCAGGCACCACATCCGGGGCTGGAGGTGATGGCAAAGTTATCATTCGAGGGGCACCATAATGAGATACGCAGTGATTGAGAACGGAGAAGTGGTCAATCTGGTTGTTGCATCCCCCGACTACGCGGCGACGAAAGGTTGGGTCGAGGCAACACAGGATCACATTGACGAATTTAACGCTCGATCCGCGCCGCCAGAAGAGGGAGCACCATAGTGGCCAAATTTGAGAAGGCCATTGAGACTGTCCTCGCCCACGAAGGGCGCTGGTACGCAGATCCTCGTGGGGGAGACACCGACTACGGAATCTCGCTGTCATTTCTGAAAATGCTGCCAGATGCAGACGGAGACGGATTCTCTGACGGGGACTTGAACCGAGATGGTATTGTGTGTGCGGAGGATGTAAAACATCTGACGCTGACAACCGCACAAAACCTATATCGGCGCTATTTTTGGGATAAGTACAGATATGGACAGATCACAAATCAGGACTTGGCAACAAAAGTCATGGATTTTTCGGTCAACATGGGTCCACGGCAAGCGCATCTTGTAGTGCAGAGAGCTTTGGCATATCATGTAGACATAGCTGTTGATGGCTTTCTGGGACCCAAGTCTCTGAGCCACCTTAACACCGTCGCACCCTTGTGGACCCTCGGTGAAATTCGGCATGAGGCCGCGAAGTTCTACCGTTCGCTTAACGACCCGGTGCACTTGAAAGGGTGGCTTAATCGGGCATACGCATAACTGGAGTCACTATGGGCTTTCTGACGCAAGCTACCAACCCTAATGCGGTGACAAACCCTACGGGAGTGAACACACCAGCGGTCGCCCCACCGAACCCTTCTGTGCCACCAAAAACCCAGTTGCAGTCCACCGTGCAGGCAAGCTCTTACACTGCTGATCTGGACCCCAAGGCACTGGCCGCGAATCAGCTCAAAGAGTTTACCGCTAAAGACTCCCCTCTCATGCAGCGAGCGTGGGCGCAGGGGCAGCGGGACGCTGGGGCCAGAGGATTCACTTCCGGGTCTTCTATCGCGGCCGGCGCATCTACCGGAGCAATGGTAGATCGGGCCACGCCGATTGTGACTCAGGATGCTCAAGCATTCGCTAACCGGCAATCGGAGAATTTGGCTGCGCAAAATCGGACAGCCATGTTCAATGCAGAGCAACAAAACATTGCGATCAATCAGGCCAATTCGCTGGTACAGGACATTGAGCGGCTGGAAAAAGAGGGCAGTGTTAAGTCACAGCTTCAGGCGCAGGGGTTACGAGAAGATCTGCAGCGCCTGCAAGAGCAGGGCGGGATCGACATCACTAAACTGGAAAGAGGGTCGGAGCTTCGCCGTGAAGAGATGGGCGTTGAGTCCGGGCTGAATCTGGTTGCGCAAGAGCGTCGTATGGAGCTGGAGCGTCTGGCTAATCAGGAGTTGGAGGCGGACCGGCGCCAGACCGCGATTCTGGAAAACAAATTTCAGGACAAGCGTCTGCAGGACGAGTTCACCATGCGGGCAGCCGAGCTGGAAGCGCAGGTAGGCAGAGATGCGGCGCTGGAGCAGATCCGCACCGACGGTCAGCTGATGGTTGATCAGGTTCGGGCGGCCAACGAAGATCTGATTAACCGCAACCAAAGTGCGTCAAATCTGTACCAAACTTACCAACAGTCGATCTCGAATATCTACTCGAACCCTAACATCACGCCGGAGCAGGCCGCTCAGGCCACGGCCAAAGCCAAAACGGCGTTCGAGGGGGCGATGGATCTGCTTACGGCCATGGGCGGTTTGGGACAGGTAACCAGCACGCCGCAGACATCCAATATCCAGACACCCGAGTCCGCGAAGCAGCGGCAGGCGAAAACTGAAATAGCTCGGCTGTATTCAGGTATTACTGCGGAGAATGAGGAAGGAAAAGCCACCGCGATAGACCAGCTGGGTAGAGAAGCGGGGATGACTCCGGAAGCCATCGACGCAGCAGCAGGAGCGCCCAGAGGCACTACTGCGCGGTTCCGTCAGCAGATGGGGTGGGCACCGTAATGGCACAGCTTATTTACCGGGCGCTGAAGTCCAGCGATATCAACGAGGTGACCTCAATGGCGGTTCGCTACGCCAAGGCGCTGTACCCGAACATGCGGCCAGACACCAGCAAAATCACGGCGGTCTTGCGTGAGTGCCTACAGAACAAAGGTAATTTTGCTGAAGTCGCCGTGCAGGACGGCAAAATCAAAGCTGTTCTGGTGGCGCTGGTCCACGACGCGTTATGGGCAGAGCGCAAGATAGCCAATATTGTAGGGTGGATCAGTGAGAGCGCAGGGGCAGGACGGGCGTTAATGCGCCGGCTGATTGCCTGGGCAGCGCCGAAACGGGCGATCAAGCTGATTGGCCTTGCCACCATGTCTGATTCTGTCGTTCTGACGTGCTACACTGTGCTTCACCGTATGGGCTTCACCTGCGAAGGTGGATCTTTGGTCCGATACAACTGAGGGTACCCTGATGGGACTGTTATCTAAAATCGGAAAAGGGTTGAAAAAAATTGGCTCTTCAGTAGTCAAGGTGTTCAAAACGGTAGTCAAACCTATTCGTAAGGCACTGGAAAATAAGTGGGTGCGCGGCTTGCTGATGGCTACGACTTTCTTCACGGGCGCTGGAGCAATCATGGGGGCATTTCAAGCTGGTGGCCTCAAGGCCGCTGCAGGCGCGGCGCTCAAGCATGTTGCCAACATAGGCATCAAGATGGTACGCGCTCCTCTGGATCTGATCTCAGGTGGCCTGAAAATGGCTGGAAACCTTGCGTCCGGCGCAGGCATGTCCAACATCGGAGAGTTCGTTTCTGGTCTCGGGCAGGGACTGTCAAACCGCGTAGACTCCATCGCCAACGCAGCGACCAACGTATTCAAGTCAGCAGCTCCTGTTACGCCGAGCGCACCAGCTGCTGCTGCTGACTCCTCTGCTGCAACGCCTATGGGCGCTTCACCAGTAGCTCCTGACGCAAACACATTCAAAGGAATCACGCAAAATATGCAGCCGGGCGCAGATGCGATGGCATCTCCAGTGAGCCAGAGTGCCGCGCTGACTGAAGCCAAGCCACCGGGAATGTTGTCTCGGGCGATGTCATGGGCAGAGCGCTATCCGGAGTTGACCAAGATTGGCATGGATGCGTTGGCTGGCGCTACCGCGCAAGACCCTTATGATCGGGGTCAGGAGATGCGAGATACGCGCAATATGTGGAGCGGAGACTCTGGTGTTGAGCTTTCCGCCAACCCGTTCACCAGTGAGAAGGGCATGAGTATGCTGCAGCAGCTGCGTGAACGGAACAAACAATTGATGCAGCCAGCAGGCTGATCCGGAGGTAAGTATGGCTGGGATGTTGAGTCAAGCACAAGGCATGGCCGCTGAACAGGCATCTGTGCAAACACCTGCGCCTGCGCAGCAGACCCGGCCCATGCCAGAAGAAACCCAAGATCAGGGCATGTACCCATGGGAGGAAGAGGCCAGCGAGGAAGAGCAGGCTGCGCTGGAGGCTGCAGTAGACAGCGCCTCAGACTACATCTACACCAACGAGCAAAGCCATCAGGGCATTCTGAAGATGGTGGCTAACGCGGCGTCTCCCGAAGAGGGGTACGTCGAAGCGGTCAGCACCGTCATCACCGAGCTGGACAAGCAGATGGAGCTACCGGTTAGCACCATCAGTGCCCTGGCAATGGAGGTGTTCAACATGGTAGATGATATCGCTTCCGCGTCAGGTGCCGTTGAAATGGACGACCAGCAAGCGCAGATGGCGATGGCCGGGGTTCAGGATGCTATCAACCGCATGTATGGACTCGAAGAGCAGGAGCTTGAGGGCATTGCCGAAACGCTGTCAGATGAAGATGTCCAGCAGCTAAAAACCATCTATGAGGGTGCGACCAATGGCCAAGGGTTTGCTGCGTAAGGCGCTTCACGGCGCGTCAAAATCAGCTTCTGAAGTTCTGGCTGGAAAAATCGAAGAGAAGCGTCAGACTCGTCTGATGGATTATCAGGCTGCCCGTCAACGTGAGGGGCAGGACTATGCGTTCGGACAACAGAAAGAGTTGTTCGGTATGGAGCAGCAGGCCACCACAGAACGCGACGAAAGGCTGAATCAACAGGCCGTTCAGCGATCCACTTTCGAGTCCGGAATGCGAGCCAATCTTGACCGAGAAACGGCAGACACTGCACATGCCCGTCAGACCGAACGCGATGAAGCCCAGTCCCAACAGCGGATGGCTGAGGCCACTCACGAGCTGGAAGAGAAGGCACGGCTGGCTGATGGAGGGAAAGGCATTGACCTGAAAACATTGAGCATTTACGTTCCTGGTCCTGAAGGGAGGGGAGGGGAGACTATTTCCCTATCAGGATACGTGGACCCTAAAGATGGCTCTGTTTGGTTCATTGATCCTTCGACTCGGGGCCTCGTTAATTCTGCCCAAGTCCAAGAGGAGAATGCTACCCAAGCATTTATGGCTAACTCGCAGATTGTTATGAACGAGGTTAAGGGAGAGCGAAGAGAGAGCGCCGTGCGTAGCGCCGCGCAACAGTGGGCGGAGCAGTACCCAGGTCAGATGCCTCTTGACGACCACTTACAGATGATGGGCGACCAACAAAGACAGTGGTTCGAGGACGAGATACGACCACAGGAGGCGGTGCCTACAACAGCTTCTCCTCCTGGAGCTACGGCGTCTCCCGCTGCAGCGACGGGAGCGACCCCGAACAAAACAGCTATTGATCGGTTGTTGACGCGGGCCACGCAGAGCCCAGAAAGCTCTGCAACCCCCGGTGAACCCCCGCAGGGTCAAGGGCGAACAGGGTCTACTTTGGGCAGAATTCGTTCTGCGCAGTGGGCACACGATTTAATCGCCCAAGGCAAGCTACCAAGCGTTAGTGGGGGAGGGGCAACAGCGGAGTTCAATCGCAGAAACTTGCAGCAGGCCCTGGACTCTGGCGTGCTTAAAGCAGAAGAGGCAGAGCTAATCCGAAGCGTTCTAGGGGAACAATAAATGTCCAAAATTAAATGGGTCCAACCAAATCAAGGCTCTGCTTTTTCAGGTTCTGCTAGAGCTTGGGGCAGTCCGGCGCCTGAACCAGAACCGGAGAAGTTTCAGCCGGTACGCGAGCTGTTCAAAGGTGTTGGCGCAGGCATAGACCAGAGTCAGGCTATCGTTGGTGGGTTGACTGCGTTGGCCGGCGAGAGCATAGGCGCGTCGGGGATACGGGACTGGGGTCTTGATCTATACGACAAGAACATGCGTGAAGCCCAAGAGAACCAAGCTAAAGTCGGATCATACAAAGACGTAGGTAGTGTAGGTGAAGGTGTTGAGTACCTGAGCTACGGATTCGGACAGCTGCTGCCGATGTTCATCCCTACGCTGGTCAGCGGCGGTATCGGCGGCATGGTCGCAAAACGCGGTGCAATGAAAGGCATTGAGTCTTTCATGAAAAAGGAAGTGCAGCGCGGCCTGCAGAAAGGCATGGCGCAGGAGTTGGCAGAGAACGTGGCCAAGACCAAAGTCGCACAGATTGTTGGTCAGCGAACGGCGCTCGGCCAGGCAGCAGGTGCGTGGGCTGGCAGCTCGGCGCTGCAGGGTGGCATGATCTACCCCGAGATTCTTGACGAAACCGGCGAATCCCGTCCCGGTGTCGCAGGTGCGTTTGCGCTGCTGACTGGTGCGTTGGATGCCGCGCCCGCGTTTATGTTGCTTCGCCGTATGGGCGTTGGGCAGGAAGCGGTCAACAATGTCGTTGAGGAAGCAGTCAAGGCTGGATTTTTCAAATCCACCGCTACACAGGGGCTGACTGAAGGTGCCACAGAGGTACTACAGACGGTCCTTGAGAAAGCAGCGATCAAAACCGTGGATGACAATTACGAGATTTTCTCCCCTGAAAACCGGGAAGAGATCATCAACGCCGGCATCATTGGCGCGTTTGGCGGCGGCGTGTTCGGCACTTCTGGTGCTGCGCTGTCTCGCTCTCGCAACCAGCCTGATCGAGTGGAAGACGAAGCCGACCTTCGCGTCACAATGGAAGAGGTCGAAGCGCAGGCACGCGCAGAGGTACAGGAGCGCGGAGGCGATCTACTGCAGCAGGAGATGGCGGCGATTTCAGCTTCTCTCCAGTTTGCAGAGCAGACCGTAGATGCCGAGCGCGATACAGCCCGTAAAGTCGAGCTGGAGATGCAGCTTCGAGAAGCGTTTGAGTATCTGACCCAAACCCAACGTGAGGCGCTGGGGTTGACCGAGCAGGACTTGGCACAGCAAAACACGCCAGAACTGCAGGCAGAAGCGGCGCAGCGAACAGAGGCACTGGTAAAACGTGAGGCTCTGACCAGGGGCTTCGGTAAAGCTCCTGAGCAGGCACCAGTAGCGCCAGTCCAGCCGACATCGACCGCACCTGAAGCAACAGCGACAACTCCGACACGAGAACAGCTGCAGCCGCGAGACCGGTCAACACCCAGCTCTATTGAGCAGATGACGCAAATCGCATCCAAACCCGACTACATGCGCATGTCTCCGAGTCGACAACTCGCGGAGGGTACGCCGGTAGTTGAGCGTACCATCGATGTCGGAGATGCACTGTTGGGCCGTGAAGACACCGCAGTGGGGCCTGACGGGAAGCGGATACCGGTCCAGTACGCGGTGGTGCCGGCATCTTCGCTGATAGCCAGCAACCGGATTGACGGCACTTCTGTACCTGAGTACACCACCGGAGCCGATGGCAAAGCGCGTTCTATCGCAGGAAACGGTCGTACTGCCGGAATTCAGGCGGCTTACGAGCGAGGCACTGCGGATCAATACCGAACTGAACTGATCGCAGATACCTCTCACGGTGTTAATCCGCAGATGATCGAAGCTATTGACGATCCTGTGCTGGTGCGCTTGATTAACCCTGAACAAGTCACGGCTACGCTGGGGGCAGAATCCAATCAATCTGGCGTGATGCGCACCTCGGGAGCAGAGCGCACCCGGGACGATGCCGCACGTCTTGACCTGGATACGATTCGATTCACTGAAGATAACAGAATAACGCCTGAGACTCTGAACGAATTTGTGAATTCGTTGCCTGCCAACGAAAGAAACGAGTTGGTCGACACTGAAACAGGTCGGCCAAACAGGGATGCGCTGAACCGACTGGAAAACGCGATATTCGAGAAGGCATACCAGAGCAAGGCGCTGACCAACCAGCAGGCAGAGTCTGTCGATAAAGACACCAAGAATGTGATGAGTGCCCTGCAACGCGCTGCACCAACGATGGCCAAGCTCTCCGAAATAAAGGACATGGACATCCGTCCTTTTGTAGTTGAGGCTGCTGAGATGGCCATGACCGCTGCGCGGCAAAACAAGTCGCTGTCTTCTTTGCTGGAGCAGGGGGACTTGAGTCGCAGCCCCCAGGCACAGGTGATTGCGCAGATCTTGGCGGACAACATGAAGTCGGCCAAGAAAATGGGCGAGGCCCTGACTCAGTTGGCCGAAGACGCATTGAACGAAGGACAGCGCCCTACCACTGATATGTTCGGCGCGACGCCTCCCAAACGCACTATAGATGAGCTGTTAGGGATTGCGCCGATAGAACCAGCACCAGCGAATCTGGAAACTCAGAGAGCCGAGGCAGCCAAAAAGGCTGAAGCAGAGGCGGCCAAAAAGGCTGAAGCAGAGACGGCCAAAAAGGCTGAAGCAGAGGCGGCCAAAAAGGCTGAAGCAGAGGCGGCCAAAAAGGCTGAAGCAGAGGCGGACA
>Ga0210043_1002283_pt1 | contig 13106 bp, 16 predicted proteins | sample CryGeymet201501t_FD_183990 | JGI IMG/M metagenome (GOLD analysis project Ga0210043, IMG submission 183990) | Groundwater microbial communities from Crystal Geyser aquifers in Utah, USA - Crystal Geyser metaG 2015-01t (SPAdes) (version 2) | ecosystem: Environmental > Aquatic > Deep subsurface >... | reverse complement strand
AACCACCCATAGCTCAGTGGTTAGAGCGCCTGGCTGTAGATAATGTCTAAGGTGGAGAGTCGAGTTATCTCGATATTCTATGAAACCCCAAAAGTCAGTAGGTCACTTTAATAAGCAGTGCCCGGGAGATCCCCAGTTCGACTCTGGGTGGGTGGATAAACGGCGGGGGAAACCCCGCCAAATTCTAATAAAAGGATATTTTAGATTATAGATTTCTTTTTAAATTGTCTTTTAATTCTAAAAATAATGAAAATTTACCATTTAGATAGGGAAGAAAAGAAAATTTATATTCCTTCCCTGGAAAAATTAAACTCTAAATATTGACTTAATGAAAATTTTTCTTTTAAAAAAGTAAATCATATCTTTGTGGCAAAAGAAAAAGAAGAGTTGGTTGCCTTTGCAACATGTAACAATTATTATGGATATTGGTTTTTGAGAAATTGTGTGGTTCACAAAGATTATAGGGGAAAAGGAATTCAAAAAAAATTAACCAAGTCAAGGTTAGATTTTTTAAAAGATTTGAATGCTAAAGAAGTACAGGTTTGTGTAGATCCTAAAAATGTTTACTCTCTTGAAAACATTTTAAAGTCTGGTTTTGAAATTAAGGGTAAAAAATTTATAGAAGGAAAAGAACATTTGAAATTAAAAAAGAAATTATAATTTTATCGACGACAAATATCCAACTTTTATTCTTCCAAAAATGAAAAACATTTAAAAAGGTATTTTTAAATGTTTTTATAGACGACAAATTACAAAATATCTTCAAAATAATAGAAGAGTTTAAATACTAAATCACTTTATGAAAAATATAAAATGAGGTGCAAGTAAGACTTGCAAACTACAAAAAAATGGGTGTTAACGAATCTTTTGATGAAGATGACTTTGACATGGAAATTGATAGTCTTGGATTAGACGATTAATTTTTTATGAAGTTATAAGTACTGCCTGATTGTTATCTAGAGCTAACTCGCTATCAGGAGTCGAAACGATTACTTTTAATTCTTTTATTTCTCTTTTCGAGACCCAAATATTTGTCAAGGATACACTCAAACTATAACCCATTTTTATTTCTTTTAAATCAAATTCTTTAATTAACTGGTCATCCCCATAAATTTTAAGGGTTCCAGGTTGAGAATCTTTTAATCCACTGTTTTGAACTGATACATTAATATCAAGATATCTTCCAGAAATTTTTGCAGAAATGTTTTCAAGTTGAAGGTCTGGAAGTTCAGGAAAACTATAAAGTTCATTTATTTTGTCCACAATATCATTTCCAATTGTCTGAGAACACTTACTAACTGGATACATTAAGTTATTCTTATTTTCTGAGTGGTCAAAACCTAAAACATGAAGAAGTTCATGAATTTCAACGTTTGGCCTTTCACAATTTGATTCCCTTAAAAGAAGAATCTTCCCACTAAAGATAACATTAAAATTATTACTTGAAAGAATCTTTGTTGGACCCCCTTCACCTGAAATAAACATTCCATTGTCAGTTGATTTTGATTCTTCTTCACAGCTAATGGTTATTTCTTCATTATTTTTTACAGGATAAAATTTAAGAAGAGTCAGATTTTGAATAAAATTGAATGCTCCAACCATTTCACTTCTTTTTTGTAGTGGGCAGCCCTCTTCAATTAAATAGGTAATGTCTGTTGAAGGAAACCTCATATTTGAATAAAATTGCATATTGTTTGAAAGATTTCCCACATTAAATTCAGGATTTTTGTCTATTCCAAATTGAACTTCATTAAAAGGGATAAACCAATAAATAAAAATTAAGACTAAAAGAAAAACAGCTAAAACTCCTCCTAAAAAACCTTTCCATGACATAATGTAAAAAGGCTGACTTCTTATATAAAACTTGTTAAGTTTTCTAATCCAACAATTTATATAAAGATTTTGAGCATTAAAAATATATGGAAAAAGACACAACAGCATACCTAAAGATAGAATTTGATTTTAACCCATTAGATGAAATAAATAAAAGGATTTTCTTTCCTAATTCAGAAATAAAGAAAATTACTTTTAGAGAAAAACCAGGTTTCTTTTACAGGTTTACTTTTAATACCAATTTCCAATATTTAGAAGAAAAGGAAGATATTCTAAATGAAATTTACATATTTAATTCAAAACCAATAGAAGGAGATTTGTCCGAGTATGCTCTTCTTGAAGGAGATTATTCAATAAATGAAGTTCCAGATTTTAAAAATTCATATTTTAATGCAAAAGAGGAAGTAAAAAAAAGAATTCAAGAAAAAACAAACCAAATTTCAAAAGATTTAGGTCTCAATTTTGAAAAAGAAAAAGATAAAATTGAAAAAAAGTTTAGTTTTGAAACAAAAGGATTTCAAAAAGAATTGGAGGAAATAACAGATAAGTTAATGGAATTTGCAAGGAAAGGGGAACTAGAGAAAATTTCAGAGCAAAAAAAATTAATAAATTCAATAAAAGAAAAATCAAATTTTCTTGCCCTTGAAGAGGATAAAGTGAGAGCAATTCAACTTGAAAATCAGAAGCACCTCTTAAATGTGGAAAATAAACTCAAAAAAACAACAGTAATTAGGTATCCCATTTATATTTTTAATATTGATGTTAAGACTGAACCTTTAAAAAAATCGTTTATTATAAATTTTGACCCGGTGGCAAATGACATTTCAGGTTTGACTTGTGAAAGTTGTTCAAACAAGGTAAAAGAAATTTTTATTTGTAGTTCAGGTCATGCTACTTGTAAAAAGTGCTCAATTGAGTGCCAATCTTGTAGAAAAAGTTTTTGTAAAAAATGTTTAAAGAACACTTGCGAGATATGTTCAAGAAGTATTTGTAAAGATTGTTCTGTTAGGTGTTTTAGGTGTTCAAAATTAGTTTGTAAGACTCACACAAGAAAAGATCCAGTTTCAGCAAGGCATTATTGTAGTTCTTGCTTGAAAAGGTGTGAAAGATGCACAGGTATGAAAGACCCATATAGTTTTAGGGTTAGTAAAAAAACAAATGCCGAAATTTGTGAAGATTGCTTCAGAGAAGAGATGCAGGGAAAAGTTTTGAAGGGAGTTTTTGAATAATGAGCTATGATGATTTGTTTAAACCATATTCTCCAGAAATAAAAGGGGACCTTGAAGAATATTTAATTAATCGATCAAAAGGTGGTGCAAGCAATTTATTTTTTGGGCCAAAGTATTTTTTTGTTCTTAAAGATAAAAAACTTTTTATTCCAGATTTTAGTTATATAAGAGTTTGTAATAATTTTATTCCAGATGTGGGTTATATTGTAAATTCGAATTTTCTTTTGAAGAGTGAAGGTTTTGGAGAAAGTAATATGAGTTTAATGGGGGCAAAAAAAGGAATCTATTCCCCAAAAAAAGCCTTAAAAGACCTTTTGTGGTCAGCTCAAAATTTAGATATGAATTTATTATTTAATAAACAAAAAAAATCCTAAAATTCTTCAAAAACAAAATCATTTTTTATTTTTTTATTAATAAAATAAGTGTGATTTTTTCCAGAATAGGTCAAATAAAGTTCATTTTTTGCACGACTAACTGCAACATAAAAGAGTCTAAGTTCTTCTTCTTCTCGGTCATAATTATACATGTTTATGCTCTCAATTATGGGGTGATCACTTGTTTTACATGGAAAGTTTGAAGCGTTACATCCTATAACAAAGACAAGTTCAGCTTCAAGACCTTTTATTGAGTGAATTGTTGCAAGGGTAACCTCTCCTTTTTTTATTTCGAAATTGTTTGAACCTTCCTCCCTTACAGAATGTTTTATTTGAGCTTTAGTTAAAACTTTGGAAAGCTCCTCAATTTGCCTGTTTGTTCGGGATAAAACAAAAATATTTTCAGGGGAAATGTCTGAAGAAAGGATTTTTGCTTTAACAAAGTTAAACTCCCCCAATTCATCTTGGAATTTACAAAGTTTCATATTTTTTTTATTTTCAAAGGTTGGTTCTAAGTCCGAAACTCCCATTTTTTCAACAAGTTTATTCATAACCCTAACAATATGGTTGTTACTTCGATAATTTTTTGTTAGAGTAATAATTTCTGACTCAGGATATTTTTCTCTAAACCTTAAAATGTGTTCTACTTCTGAACCTCTCCATCCAAATATGGATTGTCTAGGGTCACCCACACAAAAAAGATTATTTTGATTTAAAACTTCCAAAAGTTCTATTTGTTCCGAATTTACATCCTGAAATTCATCAACTAAAATATGTTCAAAAGGGGGAATAAATTTTTTATAAACCTTAAAAAAGTTAAGAGTATCCCTTACTTGGTCTCCATATGTTCTAAGGCCATTGTTAGCCATATGAATATCAAGATATTTAACGATATCAAAAATTAGTTTAGAATTTTTAAGAGTATTATCAGAATACTTTTTTTGAAAACTTTCAAAATTTAATCTTGTTGATTTAAAATATTCAAAAACCTGAAAACAGTCACTAATAAACATGTTTTGTAATTGGTATGTTGTTTTATTTTTGTTTTTTTGATTTCCAAAATATTTTTCGACCGCATCTTGAATAGTTATGTTTAAGTTATCAAGGGCCCTTAGAACTGCAAACATTTTATCTTGAAAATTAGCAACCTTCATTTTATGACCATAAATTTTTCCACCATACTTCAATAAAACTTTCTCTGAAAAAGAATTAAAGGTCTCAACAACAGCTTTCATCTTTAACTCCTCTAACCTTTTTTCGAGTTCTTCTTTAGCTTTTCTAGTGAAAGTGATTGCAAGAATTTTTTCTCCCTTAACCCTCTTCATTTTATTTAAAAATTCTATACGTTTTGTTAAAACAGATGTTTTTCCTGAACCTGCCCCAGCAATACATAAAATTTTCTCATTAGGGCAAACAATTGCTTTTTTTTGTTCTAAATTAAATCCAGTTAAGAATTCTTCTAATTCCTTAAAGGACTCCATTTCTTTTTCGCTAATTCTAGTTTTAGTTTCTTCATAATTTTGTTGAATTTTTTTTGTATGTAATTTGGGTTCCATTAATTCCTCTCTTCCATTACGGTTAATTGATAAAATTTTTACAAATTTATTAAAAACTGAACTAGAAACTTCAACCAGGTTGTTTATAATTAAATTTTCTAGTAATTCCAATATTTTTTCTTTTTCTAAAAAAGACATTGAACCAAAAGCTTCAAAGTCATAGAGTTTATTTTTTTCAACTGATTTGTTGTTCTCATCTCCATAAAGAAAATCCACCAATAAATTCTTTCCAACAGGAAAAGGAAGGTTGTTTAGTCCTTTTAAAATAAACAAATGATCCATTGATTCATCTCTTTTATACTCTTGAATTTCCACCATTAAAATTTAAGAAAAGAGAGGTTTAAATTATTAATCAAACTCCAGATTTTTTAGGATAGAGAGTTTAATTAAAATATTACCTACTAACAAGGGACAACAAAATAGAAATCTTTATAAAGAGAAAAGAGCTATCTTGGTTATGGATAATCCCCTTCAAAAAGACATTTTTAGAAAGTTGAATTCTACTAGGAACCTCTTTGAAGTAAAGGATTTGTTGCTTTCAACCGCTCAACTTTATCATGATGGACTAATTTTCAAAGGAGCAGAACAAAGTGAAAAGGATAACTTTAATGGATTTTTTTCAATACTTAATGGATATATTAGAGATTTTTACAATGGGGGATTAAGTTTGTCTAAAACTAAAGAGGAAATTTCAAAAATAAAAAATGGAATTTTAAAATATTCTCTTATAAAAGCACCAAAAGAAAGAAAATTAGCCGGTAAAGAAACTGAAATTAGAAAATTTAAAAAAAATTTTGAAGAATCTTATTTTGATCAAATAATCTCTGTTGCAAATGGAGGATTTGAACCAGCTGCATTAATTAACTCCATGGATAAAGAAATAATTCCAGTGAGATATTCTCATGTGAATGGACATGATAAAGAAGTAAAATTATGTAATTTTTACTCTCAAGAAGAATTAAAAAATAAAATTGAAGGGAAAAAAGTAATCCTAAGCGAAGATTATATCCATACTGGAAAAACTATTGATAATGTTTTAGAATGGACAAAAAAATTCTCTCCAAATGAAATTTATGTTGCTTCAGTAATAAATTTATTTCCTGAAAAATTTAATAAGATAAATGATAATTTGTATAAGGTAGAGTAAAATAACCTATTTCTTCCTGCCAAAAATTTCTTTACTTAAAAAGTAAAATGCAACTGGAGGAATTAAGATTAAAATTACTCCAAGGACAGTTAAAATTGTTTGAGGCAAATTAATTAAGTATTTTATTTGCGCACTAAAAAAATCAATAACTTGTAAGGGGTTAAAGCTTAAGGTTTCTTCTTGCCCTTTATATGAAAATTGGACTAAAAAGACAGTTAAAGCAAAACCTAGAAAACCAAAAAGAATATTTCTTGCTTCATTACTTGGTTTCAATTCAGGAACTTTTTTATGAACCTTCTTCATTACCTTTTTATTATTTTTCTTTTTCATTTTAGACTATTTTAGACAAAATTTCCCCTACAAAATATGCAGCAACCGCTGCTGTTCCTCCAATTAAAAGAGTAGAAAGTCCAGATTTGAACCAATTCTTCTTTGTGACTTTTGACTTGAATACTCCTAAAAGAAAAATTGAAACTCCGGAAAGAAGAGAAACCCAAAGAAATGCGTTGTTTATCTCAGAATCAAATAAAGCACCGATGACAAATAAAATTAGGGGAATCATTCCAAATAATAAAAAAGATCCAAATGTTGCAAGAGCATTTTTTGTGGGATTAGAATTTTCAACAGAAATTCCCAATTCATCGTGAAGCATAGTTTCAGCTTGATACCTTTTGTTTTTTGAAATTAAAAATGAAATCTTATTTGCATCTTGTCTATCAAATCCTTTTTTCACAAGTAAAGATTCCATTTCAAACTTTTCTCCTTTAGGATTTTTTCTAGCTTGAATTTCTTCAAGAGTTTTTTCTGTTTTATAATATTCTCCCTGAGACTTTGTTGAAAGGTAATCCCCAACCGCCATTGAAATTCCATCTGCAATCAAATTTGCAAATCCCATAATAAGGATTATTGAAGAAGATAATCCAGCACCAACAACCCCCGCAACAACCGCAAAAGTTGTAACAACTCCATCAAGACCCCCATAAATCCAACTTTTCAGATATTTTCCCCCAGAAGTTGAATGTAATTCACTATTCCCTCTTTTTTGAATCATGAATTCTTTAGGGAAGTGGTATTTTTAATGTTTACTAGAACGATACAATTTATAACTAATTTTAGATTTAGATTTAAAATGAAAAGAACAAAATCAATGTTCAAATTTGGAATAAGTTTTTGGATAGGAGCTCTTCTTTATAGTTTAATAAATATGCTCATGAACCTTAATAAAATTTCACAGGACAAAGTTCTAGATTATAATTATATCATAATCGGAGCTGCTATTCTAGGATTAATTTTGAATATGATTTCACTAAAATTAACAAAAAGATAGAAGATTATATACAATCAAGGAAAATAAAGAATAAATTAGAAAAGAATATCTTAAATAAAAATATAATATATAACCATTTTAGACCTTACACAAGTCTGAACAATAAAACCCCTGGGCTCTGGGACAAAACTCTTCCAGAATCACTAAAATTTTGTTTTTCATATTTTTATTATATCTCTTTCTTCTAGTAGGGATAATACTTTATTATTTTTAAGAAAGATTATAAATTATAACAGGAATATTTATTTAATTGCAAGATTTTAAAGAGAATGTCAACAAGAATTATAGAAAATGGTTCTCTCAATTAAAAGTTATTCTAAAAGTTCTTCTTAAATTAGAGATTATCTTTAGTTTTGTCCCCCACTCAAACCTCTGATAAAATTTATAATGATTTTAGTTTGTTCTTTTAGCTATTGACATATGTCAGTGGATTCTACAAAAGATAGAAGTTCGATAGCTTAATAAATGTCTTTTACTTAAGAAATATAATAAGGAGGTGTATCATGAAAAGCGTTTTAGACATGATTGCAATGGTTCTTGTCTTAATAGGTGGTCTAAATTGGGGATTAGTTGGAGCTTTTGGTTTTAACTTAGTCGAGGCAATTTTCCAGGTAGGAAGTCTTGTTACTCAAATAGTTTACATCTTGGTTGGAATCTCAGCAATTTACGGAGCATTTGTATTCTTCCAAGAATAGATTTAATCTTTTAATTTATCTTTTTATTTATTATTTTTTTAGTGTGAGCTTTGAAAGTATTTAGAAATTCATGAAAAAGAATATATACTAGTTGGTTTATTTTTTATTATGAATAAATCTTTACTAACTGGTCTTGCATTCCTCTTACTTCCTAGTACTTCATTAGAGATCAATAACTTTGTTAGGGAACCTACTCCGGCTCCAAAAAAGGAGAAAAAAGGGGTTTCATGGACTCCCAGCTTTTTTACAAATTACCTTTCTAAATTCAACCTTTCAGAAAGCCCAAATTTTGAAAAAAACGGGAAAATCACCCTAAGATTACCTCCAAAAACGTTCATTAATTTGGATAGTAAACTTTTAAATCTAGAATCAACCGTCTTAGAGAGCATAACTTACCCTAATGAAGAACCAACCAAATTCAAGAAATTTGGATATATTTTTAACGATTCAGATAAAGAGAGCATAACTACTCTCCAATATGATTCAAATTCAGTCCTAAATATAAAAACAGACTTTTCAAAAGTAAGGAATGGACCCTTTTTTGCTTTCCCAGAAAATGGAAAAATAAAAGTTAGAAGTTTTTATGGGACATTGAATGTTTTTCCAATGAAATTCACCATAGAAGATGGAAAAAATAAGGATGAAATAAATTTTATAGACGAAAAAAACTACCCTCCATATTATGTTTCAGAAAGACTATCTAAAAAAGATTCATTAAATGCTGAAGATGTCCAAGAAATTCTTGACTCCTATGAGAATTTATATGGAGATTATTTCAAAGTTAACTACAAGGCATTGGTTTGTACAGATGCAGCAACATCGATAATCAAAACTCTTGGAATCGATTTAGAAAAAGAACTTGACAAAAATAAAGTTTGGGGAAACAGTTATAGACAAAAAAATGTTTCGGTAATCAAAAATTATTTTAAAAAAAAGGATTCAAATTCAATACATTTATTCCAAAAAGGAAAACTGGAAAAAATATTAAAATTTGGAAGTTATGAAGCTTTAACTCCAGAAAACTTTGAAATGGAAAATTTTATTCCTGGACAAATTATTCTTTTGACCCGTTTTTATAATTCTGGACCAAGAAAAGGAAAAATACAAAGAGAAGATGTGCACTTTGGAGTTATTTATGAAGTAAAAGATAATAAAATTAGAGAAGCATCAATGGTTACTTCTCATATGAAAACGCCACCCTATGATGGAGAAATTCAACTTTCAACAATTGATTTTGAAGATTGGTATAAAAAAAGAAGTAACTATACAGGATCTGACGAAACAAAAGAATCCTTAACCTATAGGGTTTATGGAATTATAGATTTACCTTTAGTAATCAATCAACTAAAAAACGAAAAGCAAAAATAACTAATTATCTTCCAAACCAATCAATCCTTCAAGGTTTTTTATGTTCTCTTTTTTTCCATTCTCTCTCAAATATCTTGCCGAATGTGTAAAATACGAATGATTCTTTTGAAATTCAAGAGATTTTTCCATCCAAGAAGGAATATCCCAATGAGATCCGTGTTCATTTAATTCCCTTTTTAAGTTTTCACTTATTACAAAAAACTTTCTTTCTCCAAGGTATCCTAAATCAGCATCACATATTATTTTTTGAAGAATGTCCTGGGAATCTGGATTTTGAACTTTTTTTCCATCAATTTCTTCTAATTTTGTTGCAAAAATTATCTCTTCTATTCTAGCCACTTCATAAGGTAAATAACCAAAACGGGGAAGCAAATCCTCTGCAAATTTTAAGGCTATCTTTTCATTGTCAAAATATTCTTCTAAAAACCCCACCTCATGAATAAGAGCCGCTGTTTTCAAAAGGAGAAAATCTTTATTCGAAATCCCCTCAGACTTTCCCAAAACTTCGGCAAAAGATAAAACATAACCCATGGTATGACCAATTCGGTGATAATAAAGGTTTCTCGGAAGTCCTTTTTCTAGAACTTCTAAAACATATTCCCTTAAAGCCCAAAAATTCTTTTCATTCATAAAAATATATCTAAAAGAAGGAATTTAAAGAATATGGTGAAGGATTATTATCTCTTTTCTTTTTTTGATTCTGGATTCTTAACCTTAAGTTGAGAAATTAAAAGGAGGATTATTATTCCTCCAACTATTGAAACAATTTGACTCCAAAAAAAATTATTTACCAAAAGATAATAATCTAAAAGATTCCAAATTCCTCTCCAAAAACCGACAATTGCAAGAGAACCCAAAAGAATAAAAAAACATCCTTTGTTATAGAACGCCTAATTAAACTTTCTAGCATAAAGGTTTTAAGAATTCGAAATTTATAAACCTTAATTTGAGAAAAACTTAATAAACCATTTTTCTTAAACACACCATGAAAAGCCTAAAAAGATGTAATTGGCCAGGTGAAGACAAATTGATGATTGAATACCATGACAAAGAGTGGGGAGTTCCAACAAAAGATGAGAGAAAAATATTTGAATTTATTGTTCTGGAATCCGCACAAGCGGGATTGTCCTGGAGAACAGTTCTTCATAAAAGAGAAAATTATAGAAAAGCCTTCTCAAATTTTGATCCAAAAAAGATTTCAAAATATAATGAAAAGAAAGTTGAAGAATTATTAAAAAACACAGGAATAATAAGAAATAGATTAAAAATAAATGCAACAATAAACAATGCCAAAAGATTTCTAGAAATTCAAAAAAAATTTGGTTCTTTTTTTAATTATTTGAGAACGTTTACAAAAAAACCAATAATAAATAACATAAAAATTCTATCCAACATTCCAGCAAAAACAGAATTGTCAGACAGAATTTCAATTGATTTGAAAAAAAGGGGATTCAAATTTATGGGTTCAACAATAGTATATGCCCATTTACAAGCAGTAGGAATTGTCGACGACCATTTAAACGATTGCTTTAGAAAAAGTAAGAATTAAGAAATCTTTATATAATTTAAAAGCTTTAAAAAAAGGAATAATTGAGAAAAAAAATTGATTTTTATTGTAAAAAAATTATCCAAACCAAAAATAAAATGGTATGGCAAGAAAGACTAAGAAATAATATAAGAAGTATTGATAAACTACTAGAATATCTTCCACTAGAAAAAGATGAAGAAGAAGCCCTACGTGAAGTTGTTAAGATACATCCAATAAACATTTCAAAATATTATTTTTCTTTAATTGATAAAAATAACCCTAACGACCCAATTAGAAAGATGATTATTCCCTCTAGTAAAGAATTAATTACTGATGGAGTTTATGACACTAGTGGAGAAAAAGAAAATACGAAGTTTAAAGGACTTCAACACAAATATTCACAAACAGTTTTATTTTTAATGGCAAATGAATGCACATCCTATTGTAGACATTGTTTTAGAAAAAGACTTGTTGGTTTGTCACATGAGGAAGTTCTGGATAGTGTAGATTTTGCAGTAGATTATATTCAAAATCACAAAGAAGTAAATAACGTTCTTTTAACTGGAGGAGATTCCCTTATCAGAAAAACCAAAACCCTCAAGAAAACATTAGAGTCTTTAGTTGAGATTCCTCATTTAGATTTTATTCGCTTTGGCTCAAGAGTTTTTGTAAATTTTCCATATAGAATAACTGAAGACCCAGAATTAATTGAAACAATAAAAGAATTTTCAAACAAAGACAAAAGAATCTACTTTGTAACACATTTTAACCATCCAAACGAAATCACTTCTCTTTCAAGGGAAGCGTGTTCACAAATTATTGAATCTGGAGCAATAATGAACAATCAAACAGTTTTAATGAAAGAAATAAATGATAATCCAGAAACTCTTGTAACCTTAAACAATCAACTTGCAGGAACAGGAGTTACTCCCTATTATTTTTTCCAATGTCGCCCAGTTTCAAGAGTAAAAAATCATTTTCAGATTCCAATTTCAAAAGGAATAGAAATAGTAAGAAAAGCAAATGAAAAATTAAATGGCTGTGCAAAAAGATTTAGATATGCAATGAGCCACAATATTGGAAAAATAGAAATTATAGGAAAATATGGGGGAGAAATTATTTTTAAAATTCACCAAGCAAGAAATAAAAAAAATGTGGGAAAAACATTTGGATTAAAAATAGATGAAAAAGCAGGATGGCTTGACGATTTTGAAGATTTCGAGAAAGTTAAAGAGAGTCTTGAAAAGTAAATTAAAACGTTCTGAAAATCTTTCTAGTTGTCGTTAAAATTCCCCCATTTTTTTCCCATTCTTTAGATGGAAGAATTGAACCAGGAAGCTCTTTAATTGCATCAATTGGGATATAAACTTCAAAATTTCTTTCAAGAAGACCATTAACTGCAAAATTTACACAAACATTAGCTGCAACACCATAAACAACAATCCTCTGTGGATTTAATAACCCTAAAATTTTGTTTGCGTGAAAATTACCAGAAAATATGTTGAATTTATCTTTATACAAAACAAGGTTTCTCCTTTCCAAAACCTCATTCACATCAAAATTCTTGTCTTCCCAAGAGATTATATAAGGATTTTTTGGTTTTGTGGCCGGAATATATTCAGAACCTAAATCCTTTTTCATGCAATGTTTTGGAAAAGTATTTTTAAAATCAGGATTTAGAGAAAATTCTAAAGAATCTTCATTATGCCAATCAGCAGTATTTATTACTTTTATTCCTCTTTTTTCAGCAAATGAAGTTAAATCTCTAAGATTTCTTTCGATCTCCTCTGCTCCTCCAACATAAAGTCTTCCACCAGACCTCATAAAATCATACTGAGTATCAACATTCCAAAATAAATTTTTCATTTTAATATTCTCTCGAGATTTTTGTCATAATCCGATAGAAAAACCCCCTAGTTTTTCTAAAAATTTTATCTTTAAATTCAGAATAAGAAATTTTTTCCCCATCGACGAGAATCATCTGGAGGGGTTTTAAGTTTAAAAATTCTTCAAAATCTTGTGGAGATTTGAAATATAAATTATATCCCC
>Ga0210043_1002280_pt1 | contig 13128 bp, 10 predicted proteins | sample CryGeymet201501t_FD_183990 | JGI IMG/M metagenome (GOLD analysis project Ga0210043, IMG submission 183990) | Groundwater microbial communities from Crystal Geyser aquifers in Utah, USA - Crystal Geyser metaG 2015-01t (SPAdes) (version 2) | ecosystem: Environmental > Aquatic > Deep subsurface >... | reverse complement strand
ACTGAACTATTACTTTATGGTCGTATACTTAATTGTTTCCGTGGAAAATCTTCGGGGTGCAGTCCCGCAGTGAACAAAGTTCTACTACGGGGCAAGTCGAAGTTGCTCTACTGGGTAAACCCAGTAGTGAGATTTCTCTACTACCGGGTTGAGTAGTGAGCATCTTGTTTTCTTTTCCTTACATTGTTTAAATGTGAGCTGAAAAGATAAAAAAGATAGGTCGGCTTACTATTTATTTAATTCATAAATGTAAGGAAAAAATATGGCAAAAAAATTGTACGTTGGTGGGTTGTCTTATGACACCACCGAACAAACTTTAAAAGATACTTTCTCCCAAGTCGGAACTGTTGAGTCAGCGATTATCATTACTGACAAAATATCAGGCCGGTCAAAGGGATTTGGTTTTGTTGAAATGTCGTCCGACGAAGAAGCCCAAAAGGCGATTGAAACACTGAATGGCAAAGAACTTGATGGTCGAAATATAATCGTCAATGAAGCTCGTCCTCAAGAATCCCGTCCGCGGCCAGGCGGATTTTCCCAGCGAGGCCGTGGTTTTGGCGGCGGTCGCCGACAAAATTGGTAAAATTAACATTGGTAGAGTTATCCACAGGAAGAATTTCTTCTTTTTGATATAATAAATTAAGATTTTCAAAGGTCGAAATCGAAAAATTTTGTAATTTATTATTTTATGATTGAAGTGTGGTATCAAACAACTTACGATTCTTTATTAGGGCTCTGGAAAGGATTTTTGAATTTTATTCCTTCTTTATTGGCAGCTATTATTGTTTTTGTAATTGGTTGGTTTATTGCCGAAGTCATCGGAAAATTAGTAGCCAGGATTTTGAAGGTTCTAAAACTAAATCAAATTTTTGATAGAGCCAATTGGAAAGAAGCTCTTGAGGCGGCCGAGATTAAAGTCAATATTTCCGAATTTATTGGTGGAATTTGTAAATGGGTTTTGGTGGTTGTCTTTTTATCGGTGTCAGTAGAGATTTTAGGATTGAGTCAGTTTGCCTCACTTTTGAATCGATTAATCAGCTGGCTTCCCAATTTAATTGTGGCCGTGGCAATTTTTGTTGTCGCGATAATTGTGGCCGATATTTTGAATCGACTGATCAGGGCGAGTGTCAAAAAAATTGGTGTTAAATATGGTGGATTTTTGAGTGCCTTGGTTCGCTGGGCAATTTATATTTTTGCTGGATTAGCAATTTTACTTCAGCTAGGAGTAACACCAACCATTATCCAGACAATTATTGTTGGTTTCGTTGGGATGATTGCTTTGGCTTTGGGATTGTCTTTTGGACTGGGAGGGAAAGATGCAGCCGCTAAACTGATTGAGGATTTTAAAAAGAAAATTTCTGAGGAATAAGGGCTTGCCCCCCACCAATTTTACGTTCCGATTTGTAGCTTAATGAGAGTCACTAATTAAAGTAGATTAAACCTTTACGGCACACTCCTCACGAATAGTGAGGTCCGCCTTCGGCGGACTGGCCTATTCGGCCACCGTGTGCCGCTAAGGAATTCCTTTGTAAAATTGGTGGGGGGCTTGACAAAGGTTTTGGCTTTGCTAATATGAAATGTAGTATGAGAAAGGAAATTTTGGTTTTGGAAAAAGGAAGCGGCTAAATTTTCTTTGGATTTTGACTTATTTCAAAGCCGCTTCTTGAAGCGGTTTTTGATTTCCTGATTGAAAGAAAAGGCAAGTTCTTTGAAAAGTGAAAAAGGAAAATGATTATTAATTGCTAGCCAAGGAAATTTAAGAGCAGATGGCGGATGCCTTGGGTCCGAGAAGCGATGAAGGACGTAGGGTGCTTGCGATAAGCCTCGGGGAGGTGGCTACCAACCTTTGATCCGGGGATTTCCGAATGGGGAAACCCGACCACGTCAAACGTGGTCAGTCGCGTTCGACGCGACAGCGAACCCGCTGAAGTAAAACATTTCAGTAAGCGGAGGAAAAGAAAAAAACGTATTCTACAAAATTCCCTTAGTAGCGGCGAGCGAAAAGGGAGAAGCCTAAACCAACCTTGTGCTTCGCACAAGGAAACGAATAATCACGAATTTTGGCACTTCGTGCCTCGCGAATAAAAAGCGAATAAATATTCGCATATTATTAGTGAGTGAGCGAAGCGAACTTGATTCGTTAAGATTAGTTTCCTCGCGCGGAGCGCGAGGCGGGTGTTGTAAGGAGATAGCGTCGGGAGTACTTCTAATCGATGGAAATATTTCCGAGGGAGAACACTTAGATGAAGTTTACCCAGTAGAGCAACTTTGACAGATTTTCGAAAGAAAATCTAATACTGCGTAGCAGGTCGAAGTTGTCTTACTTGGTTTAGTTAGAAGAATCTCCCTGGAAAGGGGAGCCAGAGAGGGTAATAGCCCCGTATTCGAAAACTACTTCATGCTCCTTGCTATTTTTCTTAAGTACCACGGGAAATGAAAGTCCAGTGGGAAGCAGGCAGAACTATACTGCCAAGGCTAAATATTACTCGGACACCGATAGTGCACCAGTACCGTGAGGGAAAGGTGAAAAGTAGGGAGGTGATCCCGGTGAAATAGAACCTGAAACCATCTGCTCACAATGAGTCAGAGTCGTTCGTGTCTCACTAACGTTCGACACTCACCTCATATAAACATGAAAGCATTTGAGCATAAAAACATAATGTTTTAATGTTTAGATGTTTAAATGTTTTAATGAAGCGAAGTGGCGAGCGGTAGCGAGACACGAGCGATAATGGCGTGCCTATTGAAGAATGAGCCAGCGAGTTTACTTATCTCCTAAGCTGAAGGGGGTTTCCCCCGAAAGCAAAGTGAAAGCGAGCGTTAATAGCGCATCTAAGGAGATGGGTAAGACCCGAAGCCAAGGCGAGCTTGCCATGGTCAGGGTGAACCTTGCAGAAATGCGAGGGGAGGCCCGAACCCGTGGATCTTGCAATATCCTGGGATGAACTGTGGTAAGAAGTGAAAAGCTAATCGAGCTTGGTAATAGCTGGTTCTCCCCGAAGTAGTTTTAGGACTAGCCTCCCGCTTAATTTTTCGCAGGTAGAGCACTAGAAGGAATATCGTGGAGCAATCCAGGTACTCCTACTAAACTCCGAATGGCGGAAAAATTTTGGCGGGGGAGTCGGACTACGGGTGCTAAGATCCGTGGTCGAGAGGGGAAGAGCCCTCATCTTCATCTAAGGTCCCTAAATTTGAGCTAAGTGATAAAGGCGGTGGAGTTTCCTAGATAGGTAGGAGGTGAGCTTAGAAGCAGCTATCCTTCAAAAAGTGCGTAACAGCTTACTACCTTAGAAACTCTGCACCGAAGATTTACCGGGGCTTAAGCTCAGTACCGAAGATAAGACTCGTCAACAGCTTCGCAGTTGTTGGCGGGAGTAGGGGAGCGTTTCCAGTGCTGTGAAGCCCGGCCGTGAGGCATCGGGTGGAGCGCTGGGAAGTGAAAATGCTGGCATGAGTAACCACAATCAGGGTTAAATCCCCTGACACCGAAAGCCCAAGGTTTCCTCGGCAATGACGATCAGCCGAGGGTTAGGCGATCCTAAGGGGAAGGTGAAAACCGTACCCGATGGACAGCCGGTTAATATTCCGGCCCATCCGTTAGATAAACTTCAAATGACGCAACCAAAATTTTTGGAAGGGTTATTGGATTCCGAGGCGGAGTAATCCGCCGCTCCAAAAATTAGATTGCCTGGAAAAGTTTGAAATATATTATCTAACGGGTTTCGTACCGAAAACCGACACAGGTGGGCTGGTGTAAGAGCACCAAGGTGAACGGGTGAAACCTCGTTAAGGAACTCGGCAAAAAAGCAGGCGTAAGTTCGCAATATGCCTTGCCCCGCCCTCTATGCTCGTGGTCATAGATTAATATTTTGTTCAAAAATTCTACTATTTAAATCTATAGTGAGACAAAGTGACGACGGGCTTAGAGGGCGGGGTCGCAGCGAAAGTACCCCTGGCGACTGTTTATCAAAAACACAGGTCCCTGCTAACTCGCAAGAGGATGTATAGGGGCTGAGGCCTGACCAGCGCTGGAACGTTAATCTCGTTGGTCCATGCCGCAAGGTATGGGCTGAGCGGGTGAAGCGCCAGCAAGCGTCCGCGATAACTATAATCGTGTTAAAGTAGCGTAATCCCTTGCCGGGTAAGAAAACCGGACTTGCCCGTAAGTCAGCTCATAACGGAGGAAAAAGAAAAATGGATAAAGCAAGGAATATCCAAAAGTATTTTTCTTTCAATTCCGTGGGAATCTTTCAATTTTTGAAAGGACCCGTAACGACTAAGGAAGAAATTCCGAGATAGAAGGTTAAAACTTCTATAACACGCTGACCAATAATGTGTAAAATAAAACAAAAATGAGGAACTTAGATCCATACTATATTACAGGATTTGTTGAAGGCGAAGGAAGTTTTTATGTCGGAATACTCCCAAGAAGCTTAGAAAAAGTTAAATGGGAAGTAAAACCGTCTTTTTCTCTTTCTCAAAACAAAGAGAATAAAAAAACTGTCTTTAAATTGAAAGAATTTTTTGGTTGCGGATGGATAAGACCTTCCAGAAAAGATAATACATTAAAATACGAGGTAAGGAGTTTAAGAGAATTGGACGAGAAAATTATTCCTCATTTTGAAAAATATCCCTTAGTGGGAGAGAAAGAAAAGGATTTCGAGATTTTAAAGAAAGTAGTTAGATTGATGATAAAGGGAAAACATTTAGAAAAAGAAGGTTTAAAAGAAATAATTGAATTAGCCCTTAAAATGACCAGAAATCCAAAAAGAATTAAATTCCTCAAAAAAATCAACACATTATTGAAGGAATAGTCTAAAATCAAAATAATTTTTTGAAGTTCCGGCCCGCATGAAAGGTTTAACGACCAGGGGACTGTCTCAACGAGGCGCCCGGTGAAAATGCAAATGGGGGTGAAGATGCCTCCTTCCTGCGGCTAGACGGAAAGACCCCGGGAGCTTTACTGTATCCAGGCATTGGATTTTGGTTTTGGATGCGTAGCGTAGGTGGGAGACGTTGAAGGCTGGCTTTCGGGTCAGCCAGAGTCGCCAATGAAACACCACTCTTTCAAAATCTTTGTTCTAACTCTGCTCCTCACTCTCGTTCGGAGCATCCCTACGAAATTACGAAACCGTACGAAATTACGAAAAAAATAAATTTCGTATTTTCGTAAAAAATTCGTACTTTCGTAGGAAACAGCGACGAGCGGAAGCGAGGAGCGGGAAACAGTGTCTGGTTGACAGTTTAAGTGGGGCACTTGCCTCCTAAAAGGTAATGGAGGCGTTTAAAGGTCGGCTAACCAGGGATGGAAATCCTGTGTGGTCCTGCAAAGGGATAAGCCGGCTTTACAGCGAGACGGCTATGTCGAGCTGTTGGGAAACCAGAACTTAGTGAACCGATGCGTTTTAGTAGAAAACGCAAAGATCATCAGCCAAAAGCTACCCCGGGGATAACAGGCTTGTAGGGCCCGCGAGTCCATATCAACGGCCCTGTTCGGCACCTCAAATTATTAGCCGACGTCGAGCACATAAAAAATTTATATGCTCGATAAAATCGGGGTGCCATGGCAGTAATGCCATATAATCCTTCGGCCTGGCTCAGGATTATCCTGAGTTTAGGCTTCGACTGAGCTCAGCCGAGGTCTCGAAGGATAAAAAATTGGCTTATAACGGTGAAATCCATTAAAATAAATTAATGGTCAACACCGTGGGAAGCGAGCACATAAATCATTATGTGCTTCGCCCCGTAGAGACTTCTTGAAAAATCTCCGAGAGATAGTAGGTTTAAACTACTATAAAATGCCAACCCCATCGATGTTAGCTCAAAGAAGCTTTGCTTCTTTTCAACCTTCGCTTTCGTACAGCGAAAGCTCGGTGGGTGAAGATATAGTCCAAACTATTAGTAATAATAGGAAAATAGCGATGTCGGCTCATCACATCCTGGGGGTGAAGCCGCTCCCAAGGGTTGGGCTGTTCGCCCATTAAAGTGATACGTGAGTTGGGTTAAGTTAAAACTTGAGCCCAATTAAAACTGGCTAATAACGGTGAAGCCATAATTATTCTGTGATAAAATAGAATAATGGGTGATACCGTGGGAAGACAATTTTCTATCTCAAAATTTCAGAAGGAAGTAATTATAGGGTGTCTTTTAGGAGACGGAAGATTAGAATGTCGTTCGATAGAAGGAAGTGCAAGATTGAGAATTCATCACGGATGGAAACAGAAAGAACTAGTTTTCTGGAAATATAAAACTCTGAAGAATTTAGTTTCTAGTCCTCCGAGAAAAATAGTTTGTTGGGAAAATCCTAAGAATAAAGAAGATTATTATTCTTGGTATTTTCACACTCTAACAATTCCCGAATTAAGAGAGTTTTACGAGAGATTCTATTCGAATGGAAGAAAAACATTGCCACAGGATATTTCTGATTTATTGACACCAGTAAGCTTAGCGGTTTGGATTATGGATGACGGATGTTGTAATGAAGGTTCTGTAATTCTCAATACGCAACACTTGACTTTAAAGGAGAATAAAATCCTAGAGAAAACTCTCAAAAGAAAATTTGATTTAAATTCCGGAATCAATAAAGACCGAAATCATTGGCGATTAAGATTCTTTAAATCAGAATTCCGGAAATTGAAAAATTTGATTAAGCAATTCGTTATTCCATCAATGAGATATAAAATTGTCCCCGTAGAGACTGAGTCCGAAAGGACGAGGTAGTAGATAAACTACTACTACAATACGCCAGCCCAGCACATAAAATTTTATGTACTAGGAAGATATAGTCCATACTTGTAGTAATACAAGAGAATATGTCAGAACGTCGTGAGACAGTTCGGACCTTATCTACCGCAGGCGTAAGAGCCTTGAGGGGGGTCGTCCTTAGTACGAGAGGATCGGGATGAACTGACCTCTGGTGTACCAGCTGTTCCGCCAGGAGCATTGCTGGGTAGCTATGTCGGGTACTGATAAGCGCTGAAAGCATCTAAGCACGAAGCAGTCCCCAAGATTAGGGCTCCTTGAGGCCGGTCAGAGATTATGACCTTGATAGGGTGCAGGTGAAAGCCCTGTAAGGGGTTGAGCCGAGCACTACTAATGGCCAAACACCTTGGCTAGCAATTAATGACCATTTTAACATTTTATCATTTTAACATTTTATTATTTTATCATTTTAACATTCTAACAAGCATTTATCCCCCTAAATGTTAATATGTTAGGATGTTAACATGTTAGAATGGAGCGAGTGTCGAGCGCTAGCGAGGCACGAGCGATGAAGGGCGTTTTGGTGGCGCCCCAGTAGTAATTCCGCGGGAATACTACGGGGTAAAGCTATACCGGAAAAAAACGCACGCAGAGAAGTTGTAGATATTGTAAGGGGCCTATACTGAGAGTGCTCCACCCGTTCCCATTCCGAACACGGAAGTGAAATCTCTCAAGGCCGATGATAGTGAGTTTTTCTCGCGAAAGTAGGTAGGTCTCTTACAATGTTTATAAGACAGCGTGCGTTTTTTTCAAGAAAGCGAAGTCGCTTGCAATGACAAGCGACGAAGTCCCGTACCGAACTGAAAGTTCTGGTGCGGGGTAGGTAGTCGCCACCCAAGCGCCTTTTTTATTGATTTCTACTCTTATTTTGATAAAATAAAATCAGTACCTGAACAATTTGGAGGAAAGAAAATGAAAGATTTGGAAAAGAAAATAAAGGAACTGGAAAAGAAAATCTTCGGAAAACATTTTTGGTTTATATTAGCTATATGTCTTTCTTTCGTAACAGCGGTAGCTTTACTTGCAGCCTTTCTTGTTCATCCGCTATTTGTCATTGTGTTGCTTCCATGCGGATTTTCTCTTTGGCTTTGCTCCGAAGGATATAAAATAACAAAAAAGGGAGAATAAATCTCCCTCTTTTTATTTTTCTTTATTTTTAGTAAAATAATTGAAGTATATGAAACTCCCTCGAAAACCGATATATCGTATTTTAATCTTTATAATTTTTGGAATTTTAATAATTTCCCTTTTAAATTTTTATCAAAAAGAGGTTAAAAATTTTTTTTATAAAACTTCAGAACCTCTTCAAAAAACTTTCTGGCGGGCCGGGATTAAATTATCAAATTTTTTTGAGACAATTTCTGAAATTAAAAGATTGAAAAGCGAAAACGAAAATTTAAAACTCAGGAATCAAGAATTATCGGCCCAAATCGCAAACCTGATTGAATTAAAAAAAGAAAATGAAATTTTGAGAGAGGCATTGGATCTTGGTTTGGAAAAAGAATTTAAACTTTCTTTAGCCCAAATTACTAGCAAAGACACTTCTCAAGATTTTATTTTGATTAACAAAGGATCAGAAGATGGAATTGTAGAAAATATGCCGGTTATCACTTCCCAAAAAATCTTGGTGGGGAAAATTTACAAAGTTTATAAAAATTATTCCCGGGTAATGCTTATTACAAACAAAGAGGTCTCTTTTGGAGGGAAAATTGTTGGAGAAGAAATTTTAGGTGAAGTTTCGGGAAGAGGGAATTTAAAGATTATTTTCGATCTTATTCCCGCAGAAAAAGAAATTTCCGAGGGGGATTTAGTTAAAACCACGGTCTTGGGCGGGGCTTTTCCCAAAGGATTCTTAATTGGTAAAATCGGAAAAATTCAAAAAAGCGATGTTCAGTCATTTTATCAAGCGGAGATTTCTCCCTTTTTCGACCTGAATAAATTGGAAACCCTCTTTATTATTTTAAATTTCTAAATGATCAAAAAAATCTTAATTTTAACCTTATTTCTTTATTTTCTAATCTTATTTCAAATAAGCTTTTCAGCTCATTTTTATATTCTAAATATAATTCCCAGTTTAATTTTAATTTTTACAATTTTTTTTAACCTTTTTGAGAAAAAAGAAAACGTTTCAGGTATTTTTGTAGCTATCTTCGGTGGTTTCTTAGAAGACATTTTTTCAAATAGTGTTATTGGCTTCCACATTTTAATTTTTTTAGTTTTGTCAATTTTTATAAAATTTGTTTTTAAAAAATATATCCAACCTGTTATTCGACTGAATCAACATTCAAAGTGTACTATTTAATAAATTCGGTAACGAAAATCTTTCAAGCGAAGGCTGGCTGTGAGGGGAGCATTTCGCAGACGATGAGCGAGGGCATCCTTGCCGAAGGGAGCATTGCGCAGCCCCCCACCAAAATTATAATGAAGTACTTTTTAGATAGTATTGTTATGAAACTTTGTTCTCATCTTTATATTTCTTTTTATCCTAACTTCGAATTGGTGGGGGGCGAGCAATAGCAGCGGCTGGGAATAACTTTGTCTTTGAACCTTTAGCCGACTGCGTGCTCCCTGAGGCAAGGTGCCGAGCGACAACCCTGAACAGCCTGCCGAGCGATATTATTACCAAATTGGTTAGCAATTACATTAAAGTAGAAACTGAATTCAAATTTTTATGGATAAATATTTGAAAAATAAAAAAATAAAAACCTATTTTAAGGAGGATATCGAACCCCAAGAAACTTTGTTGGACGATTTAGCTAAAAAAAGAGAGGAAGAGTTTGGGATCTCCGAGAAAAAATTTGAAACCCCTTTATCGAAGTGGATTTTTCAAGGCTTTTTAATCCTTTCTTTTCTCTCATTTTTCATTCTTTTTTTTCGAGCCCTCCAATTACAAATTTTAGAAAGGGAGAAATATTTAGCTTTGGCTAATGAAAACAAATTCGTTATTTATCAAATTAAAGCCGAAAGGGGAGTAATCTATGATCGAAATGGAATTCAGTTAGTTTTTAATCGGCCCAGTTTCGACTTATATTTTTCTGGGACCGAAAAGATAAAAAATTGTTTGAATCAAAACCGGAGTTTATCCGATTGCCCGGAACTGAAAACCCTGAGAGAAGTTTCCCAAGATCTCAAATTAGACTTTGAAGAATTAAAGAAAAAAATTGTTGATAGCAATGAAACCCCGATTTTAATTTCCGAAAATCTTCCTCAGGAAATTTTGATTTTGCTCCAAACTAAAATTTCGGCCAATCAACTTCCCGGTTTTCAAATCGAAAGAAACTCAATTAGATATTATCCCGAAGGAAAAACCATTTCTCACCCGATTGGCTATACCGGTAAAATTAGGGCTGAAGAATTTAAGGCCGATCCGGAAAATTACACCATTTTTGACTGGGTGGGTCGGGACGGTTTAGAAAAATCTTACGAAAAAGTCTTAAGAAAAAATCCGGGTAAACTTCAAATCGAAAGAGATGCTTTAGGCAATGTAATTTCCAAAAAAGTTCTTCAATTTCCGGATTCAGGAAAAAGTTTGGTTTTGTGGTTGGACTTTAATTTACAGAAAAAAATTGAAGAAAGTTTAGAGAAAAATTTAAAAAGGGTTGGGTCAGAAAGAGGAGTGGCCGTGGCTTTGGATCCAAAAACGGGAGGAGTAATGGCAATGGTTTCCTTGCCAAATTTTGATAATAATTTATTTAGCGGCAAAAATCCCGAAGAGTTAAAGAAATTTATGGAAGCCCCTTCAACTTTAGAATTAAAACCTCTTTTTAATCGAGCCATTTCCGGTGGTTATTTAACCGGTTCTACTATTAAGCCCTTAATTGCTTCAGCCGCTTTGGAAGAAAAGATAATTTCGCCCGAGAAAAAAATTCTCGATGATAAAGGGATGATTTCAATTCCTAATCCCTATTATCCTGATGAACCTTGGATATTCCGTGATTGGAAAATCCATGGTTGGGTGGATATGAGAAAAGCCATTGCCGAATCTTGCAACGTTTATTTTTATACCATTGGCGGAGGATACGGAGATCAGGAAGGCTTAGGACCAACTAGAATTAAAAAGTATTTGGAACTTTTTGGCTGGGGAGAAAAAACTGGAATTGATTTGCCAGCCGAGGAAACAGGGTTAATTCCCGATCCGGAATGGAAAAAACAAAATTTTGAAAAAAAGATTGACCAAATTTGGTATGATGGCGACACCTACAATTTTTCCATCGGCCAAGGTTTTTTAAAAGTTACCCCTCTTCAAGTGGCTACTGCTTTTGCGGCTATTGCCAATGGAGGAAAACTTTATCAGCCCCGGGTTTTGCAAAAAATTATTGACAGTGAAAAAAATTTAATCGAGGAAATAAAACCCAAAGTCATTCGCCAAAACTTTATTGATCACCGAGCTTCTGAAGGAAGCGAAGGTGAAGATGAGAACGAAGTTCTCATCGACCCAAAAAATCTTCAAATTGTCAGGGAGGGAATGAGAGAGTCAGTCACTTATGGCTCAGCAGTTTTGTTAAATGATTTGCCGGTAAAAGTGGCAGCCAAAACCGGAACTGCTGAAATTTGGAAAAAGGGGGAAAGATTGTATACCACTTGGATTACCGTTTTTGCACCCTACGATGATCCTCAAATTGTCTTGACCATAATGATGGAAGACGTTAAGGATTTGAGCACGTTGACTGTTTTGCCAGCGGCCAAGGAAATTTTAGAATGGTACTTCACTAAATAACCTACGAAATTACGAAATTTTTACGCCCCGGAAGTAGAACGAAGTTCACTTCGGGGCTGCCCCGTAGCGAGCTTCGCTCTGCTACGGGGCGAAAATACGAAAAATACGGAAACCTTTATACGAAAAATTTGGTTTCCGCTACGAAAAATGGAAAAATTACCCCAACTTAAGAGAAAAGATTTAATTTATCCAGAATTATGTTATCAGATTATTGGCATTCTTTTTGAAATTTATAGAGAATTTGGTAGTGGATATCAAGAAAAATACTATCAAAAACTTGCGGCGTTAGAACTTAGAAGATGTAGTTTTGATTACAAAGAACAAGTTGCTACCCCCTTAATTTATAAGGGTAATAGAATAGGTAATTATTTCCTAGATTTTGTTATAGAAAATAAAATAGTATTGGAACTTAAAAGAGGTGAGAAATTTTCTCGAAAAAATATTGAACAAATTTATGCTTATTTAAAAGCCACTGGATTGAAATTAGGAATAATTGCAAATTTTACAAAAAGCGGCGTAAGACTTAAAAGAGTAGTAAACCTTTCGTAACTTTCGTACATTTTTCGTAATTTTGTAGGACCTATGGAAAAATATTTAACCAAAGAAGATTTAGAAAAAATTAAAAAGGAACTGGATTATTTAAAGAAAGTGAAAAGAAAAGAAATTGCCCAGAGATTAAAAGAAACTTCTGCAATGGGTGACTTGACCGAGAATTCGGCTTATCAAGAAGCCAAAGAAGCCCAGGGATTTTTGGAAGGGCGGATTTTGGAATTGGAAAATTTGATTAGGGAAGCAAAGATAGTTGAAAAAATTGATGGCGCAAAATGGGTCCAAATTGGCTCAATTGTTCTTTTGAGTTCTGGCAAGAAAAAAGAAAAATATAAGATTGTTGGCACAGGCCAAGCCAATCCCTCAAAAGGCGAAATTTCAATTGATTCTCCTTTGGGCAAAGTATTATTAGACAAGCCTGAAGGAGCCACTGTCACCGTTGAAACTCCAAAAGGAAAAATTAAATATAAAATTATTAGGATTGAATAAAAAGATAGTTCCGCCCCCTTGCTATTGACAAATCTTATGTATTTGCTATAATAGAGGTGTAAGAATAAGATAGCTCTTTGATAAAATATATGGGGGAAGAACCACACGGGGGAATTGCTTATCAAGAAACCTTGGTAGTCAGCTTCCCCCTGTGGGTGAGAAAAATGAGCGAAAAATATTTAGTAGCAACTAGAAACTCAGTGTACTTCCTGATAGACTCAAGACCAAACGGCGGTGTCTCCTTAATCAAACTCTGCAACATTGATGGAGAAATAGATGGCGAGAGACTCGAAGGCAATCATTGGAACATGATAAATGGGGTAGTCCAAGTCTGGAGAGAACAACAACTAGTTATTAGAACTAGCAGTATACGTTCAATGACTCGGATTGAATGAGTCTCCAAAAAAACTACTAAAATCAAAATTTCTTCCCCTTTTTTTTCGAGCCCATAGTTTGCTTGCACTGAGCTTGTCGAAGTGTGAGCTGGAAAAAGCCCTGAACCATAAAGGATTCAAGGCAAAGAGAATAATAACGCAAGAACTGTTTGTAATCAGGCAGTTTTTGCTTTAGAGATAGAGTTTATGAGGTTGAACCTCGTAAGGATAAACTTG
>Ga0210043_1002277_pt1 | contig 13138 bp, 3 predicted proteins | sample CryGeymet201501t_FD_183990 | JGI IMG/M metagenome (GOLD analysis project Ga0210043, IMG submission 183990) | Groundwater microbial communities from Crystal Geyser aquifers in Utah, USA - Crystal Geyser metaG 2015-01t (SPAdes) (version 2) | ecosystem: Environmental > Aquatic > Deep subsurface >... | reverse complement strand
TCCGAGCTAGTTCAGAAAGTCAGGCGTGCCTTGTTGCCTCTGCAAGGTGGCGGTGGAGGGTCTGGTGGCGGTGGAGGCTACGGTGGTGGTGGAGGGTCTGGTGGAGGCTACGGTGGCCGAGGAGAAGATCAGGGGCCAACTGTAGGAGCGATGCCTGATAAGGCAGGCTTCTTCTTAGGGGATGCAAGCGTCGGCCCAGATATCGGGGTCACTGATAACATCGCGATGGAGCGTGTTGGGTTACACGTAGCCCCTGCTCGCTCTACCTTTTACTCTACTCCCTCTGGACGTTACCAAGTCTTCGATGGTGTCGATCCTTCCTACTTAAGAGCAGGGGATAAGCCAGGGGCTCTGTTCGCTAAACGAATTCGTCTTGATAGAGAATCCGAGCCTCTACCTAAAGAGCTGCTGCACCCAGGGCAGCTTAGCTACCAGATGTCAATTCAGCAGGATGTCTGGAAGGACATTCTAGGTATCTATGGTTTTGCTGGGGCTACAGTTCGTGAGAAGTTAGGTCTAGGAGATAAGACGACAGATCGCTGGGTACTAGATGATCCTTCTAAGGCTATCAGCCCTTCGGCCGTCTTCTGGAATCAAGAGTATGGATCCCTTCCGACTGAAGAACTAGGCTCTGAAGTCTTCCGTCGTTTCCTACCTAAGCCTTCTGGTCTTCAGCGAACTTGGAACCCCATCCGGAATAAGATGCCAGAGTTCATGCCTGGTAGATGTTTCGTAGCAGGTACTCCAGTTCTTACTGATCAGGGATTAGTTCCCATTGATCAGATAGAAGCAGGAGATAAGGTTTACACCCATCTCGGAAACCTTCGCTCTGTAGTTGTACAAGCTGAGCATTGGTATGAAGGAGAGCTAACCCATGTCAAGGCACGTGGGCTTCCTGAGACTATTACCTCTACAAGCAGCCATCATTATTGGGTAACTCGATCCGGAGCGTGTCACTATCGGCCTAGTAGATGGTGCATTCCGGGTCGTCATCCTAATAAGAGTAATCCTTGTCTCTATTGTAAGCATGTTCAGCATAGAGAACCTGAGTGGGCCGAAGCTGGGACGCTACGTCCCGGCGACTTCTTGATGATGCCTCTGCCAAAGGCAGAGGTAATAGACGAGGTTAAGATTGAGGAGATTCCAAATCGGGGGCGAATGAAGCTGGATACGTACCAGCTACCGCTGGACGAGGTTACCGGGGCCGTAGTAGGGTTCTTCTTAGCAGAAGGGCATGCTGCTAAATACGTTCTGACGTTTGGTTCTGGAAAAGAAGAGCCAGAGCAGCGAGAACATCTCGACGAGTTTGCTAAACGACTAGGTCGTAGGACTAGTCACCGTCCGGTCTATCATGAAGATGGTACCGGCTGTATTGTTAGTAATCTTCGTAGTCGTGAATTGGTCGAGTGGTTTAGAGAATGGTTCGGTACTTCTTCCCATAGTAAGCGAGTTCCCGATTGGTGTTACGGCGCTCCGGAAGAATTCCGAGTCTTCTTAGTTGCTGCTTATTTGGAGGGTGATGGTTGTTTAGAGTCTAAGGGGGGGATGTCTGCCTCTTCTGTATCACCAGATCTAATCTTAGGTATCCACAACTTACTGGCTCTGTCTGGGATAGTTTCTACAATAGATTGTCACCTTCGCAATGAAGGAATGCGGTGGAATCTACGGATACCGGCTAATGAGGGACGGCTTCTTCGTGAGCTATCTAGCGGGTATGGTAGGAAGATTTCTCGAATACCAGATGTTACTTGCTCAGGCTCCGCTTCTCAGATTCATGAGGGATATATCCTACGCCGTATCACATCTGTTAATACTACTTCAGCTGCTTGTCCGGTTTATAACCTCCAAGTCGAAGAGGATGAAACCTATAACGTTTGGGGAGTTGCGGTCCACAACTCCTACTTCACCGATTTTTTGCATGGCGACCCGTTCGGAGCTGTACCCTTCGGGGAATACCTCGTGCCAGGACCTGCCTATGAGAAAGTCATGGGTAGTGTCGATACATCCCTTGGGCATCCGTCTTCTTCGAAGATAGGTTACTCCAAGGATCAATGGGTCAATGCCCTCCTACGAATAGGTCCAGATAACGAAAGTGATAGAGACAGCGATAGAATCCTAGACACTGGTAATGCTATCCATGCTGCGGTCCAAGAGATCTATCAGCGACAGGGTCGTCTGTTAGGGGCAGAGGTCCCAGTTGAGGTCGATGGGATTGAGGGTTATGTCGATGCCATTATTCGCCAAGGCCTTAATCAAATAATACCCGTTGAGATTAAATCGACGGGTACAGAAAAGCTTGCTGCGTTACGCCAGTATGGTACGTCTGCTGCTGGTGTTCCTGAGTACGAGAAGCACGAACATCAGTTGAACTTCTACCTCCACGCTTTAAATAAAAAGCGTGGAGCCATCTATTATATAAACCGTGAGGATTATAGCGACACCCTTGTCAAGTGGGTTAACTATAGCCCACATATGCTCAAGGAGGATATCGCTACTCTTCGAGAAGCTCAGGCTGAAGTCAAGACTAAACTAGACGAAGGCGATGTCTCTATGGAGCAACTCTATAGCGGCTTCGAACGCTATAAGGTTTTATCTCTCACGGCTCCATATTCAGAAAACTATCGAGAAGCTAAGCAGGCTCTCAGGAATAAGCACAGCTCTGGAGATTTAGCTCAGGAGCAGTGGGAAAGTTATAAGGAACTTGAGGGTATGGTACGAGAGCGGAAGGAGCGCGCTCGTCTCTTTCCTTACCGCTATCGAAATCAAGATCGCCAAGAGCGAACTGCTAAGATCGACAAGATTCTTGGCCCTGGTACATTTACTATTCGTGGGTCGGAAGAGATCTATCGTCTCTCTGGCTTCTCTCATGGTGGTCTCTCAAGGAAAGATCGTGAAGTAATTAACGAGACGGCTGAGGAGGCGGGTCTCCGAAGAGGGGCAAAGGTACGTCTAGTAGGTGGAGATGCCCCTTCTGCTGATACCTATAAAACTCGAAGGGTGTCAGTCTGGGCTGGTGGCACTAATATCAACCGCGCTGTGATTGATACAGGACGGGTAGAGACTAACGAAACTGGTAGCACAGCAGATACGGATATCTTCCATGAGAACAACGCTGTCTTTGGTAAGTTGTGGGAGAGGTTCTGTCTAATCAAGGGTGAGCCTATCCTCACGGACCGAGGGATTCACTCTATAGAAGAAGTGGAACCTGGTGATCAAGTTCTAACTGAGGAAGGAAGCTGGAGGAAAGTACTACGGCGGTGTGAAAGAGTTATTGATAGCTCCGAGACGGTGGTGCATATCACCGCAGTTGGAAATAATCTAGGTATAACCCTTACTGATAACCACCACGTCTTAGCTGCTAAAGCTAAGGTGTGTGGAGCTTGTCGCTACTCTCCAGAACATGGGGATAGGGGAATCTGTAATCCTACAAGGAAGGCGTGTTCAGATTGCTCTCCATATATCATCGACTATTATCCAGTCTCTGAGCTAGAGTCGAGAGATTTTCTTGTTTCTGCTATTGATAGCTTTGATAGGCCTTCTCCAGGGCACTCAGAGGATTTCTATAGGCTTTGTGGCTATTACCTAGCTAAGGGGCACATTAAGCTGAAGAATGGGAGGCCGATCAACGTCTGCTTTGCCTTTCATACTGAAGAAGTCGATCTAATCCAAGATGTAGTTGATATAACTAAGAAGGAATTTGGTTTAGACGCTCATGTTTATCCGGATAAAAATTGCAGCGGAACGACAGTATGGATTACTAATGCCGAAGTAGCTAGAAAACTATACCATCTTCTAGGAAGATGCGACGGTAAATTCATATCGCAGGAGCTCTTATCTAACAAAGCACCTCTCATTGAACTAGTTCGTGGTTTCTTCCTAGGAGATGGGTGCAGAGAAGAGAAAAGATGGTCGGCTGCTGGAACGATCCCTAACGTCATACTTGGAATCCGTTCCATTCTTCTACACCTCGGAATAGTTCCTAGTCTCCACCACCAGCCACCTAAAGTAGGAGGTGACGGAGTCCCCAGAAAGGCACGGTACCAACTAAGTGTGATGGGGAGATACTTTCGTCGGTTCTGCGAACTACTAGGGGAGGGAATCCCGCAGGTCAGTAAAGAGTGTGCATCCTTATCATTCATTCAGGATGGAAAGGCCTTCTTCTCAATTAAGGAGATTTCTCCAGTAGACTATGAAGGCATGGTCTACGACCTAGAAGTTGAGGATGTACACAGCTACTCCACACCATACTATACCATCCATAACTCCCACTTAGATACACCACTGGCAACCAAGTTTCTGAAAGTCAGGAGTCCTTCAGAAGAGTGGGAAAGGGGCTATATCTACGGTGCAAATTATGGTGCCTGGCAAAGTCCTATCAGGGATTACATCCATCCTATTGGTTGGTCCCTTATGGGGAAGGATCCCATCAGCGCTACACTAAGAGGAGCTGCTATTGGGGCAGCTTTTACCCCGAAGCTGGAAAAGCTGCTCATCCAGCAAGCTTATAACGCTGCCAAAGCGGAAGCTACAGCTCCCTTAGAACGTCTTGCGAAATTCGTTACTGAGTACGCAATGGGAAGTACTACTAGAGGAAAGATTGGCCCGATCTCTGGTGGTAAGGTTGGAGCTCTGATTGGTTTAGGTCTGTCACTTTATCGTATGATTAAAGAGGGAGGCTCTCCGAATCAGGGAGATGCTTATATTCCAGAGACTAACAGACGAAAGTTCGAGATAGAGGAGTATTTCGATAAGCTCAAATTCGTTAAGCACTCGATGTTGGCTAGAGAATACGACAAATTGGCTCTCGAGTTTGAAGACCGCAGCATCCGCAAACTTCTCGCTGGTGGATTCGTTCGAGGGGGAGAGATTAAATCAGAGTCGAGAGATCTGCTACAGCGAAAAACAGAGATTTATAGAGAGCTTGATGTTCAGGCCGAAGAGCTAGCTGGATCTCGTCGAGAAGAAAAGGCTATCGCAAAAAGAAGAGCGGAGTTAAACAAAGAGGTCGACCGAATCAACCGTCGTCTGTCTAAACTAACCGGGGTAGGGACGGCTGTACGCATGGGACCATATGGTACTAAGGCCCTGCTCCATCGGCTAGAAGCCAACGTCACAGCTTATGGAGCTGATCCTGAAAACTACTCTGAGGTCGCAGGAGCCATTCCTAACTACGCGAGAGACGTTCTACTAGCAGGAGCTGAGAACGAGTACGATAGAAATAGAATCTGGAAGACACTACCAGAATGGTTACGGGCTCCACTTCATACGATGTATGGAAAGCCATCTCAGGAGAACCCATCTCTGGAGGACTACTTCTCCAATCATAGCCTCCCAGGTCCCGAGTGGGAAGGCTGGCGGCCGGGTCAAAGTATCGATGATGTACGGTCCCTCGCCGTCATGGACGAGTCAGGTCATATTAACCCTCTCGAAATGGGAGTCTGGCCTCAGGTTAGCCGCTCGGCTACTGAGCGTCTCGGGGACTCGTTCTCTATGCCGGTGATTAATACAGCCAACAGACATGGAGCGGTTGAACACCGCCTGCGTCGTCTGTTGAACAGTCAGGGGCTGAATATCAAGGAATTGATCTTCGCTCCTGGAGCCGGAGCTGTTGAGATGGATATGCTCTATAACCAAGATTCCCAAGTCATGGCCCGGCTCTAAATCACATTGACTTCCGCTTCTCAATCCACTAGACTCACAGAATAGGCCCCCAAGGAGATAGTAATGGGCGAAGACGTTGAAGTTCCTATCAGTGCAGAGTATGATTTACCGGTAAGAGGAGGGTACTTTACTATCTTAGTAACGCTGCGAGGCCCTGGTACCGTCACCAGAAGCCCTCAAGCGGCTGCTCTAGAAGTAGATTTCTCCCCAATATACCTACCCAAGGATTTCAGAGGGCAAGTAGCGCTGCGGTTTCGTGTAGATGATCCAAGCCGTCTAGATTTTGGTACAGATGACATCGGCGGTGAAGGTAAGATCATCAAAGCTGGGACAGTCGTAGCGTTTCTGCACTAGTCACTTTGTGATACGCCCCTCTTATTGGAGGGGTTGTACCGTCTGTGGACCTTACGTTTCCACAGGAGAATTAGCACACTATGAAGGAGCTGACCTACCTCAGCCGACAGATATTGCTCGATCGTTATGCCCTCAAGACGCAGGACCGAGATACCTACCTTAAGCCTAACTGCCTGGTTCTAGCGGTGACTGATAAGAAGGGAACCAGAGATTTAGCTACTGTCAAAGAGGTTAATGGGCGGACAGTAACTGTAGAACTGCAATCAACCCATGAAGCACTGACTCTAGATAAGAATGCCGTTGATATTCCAATGGAGACTCGACCAGAACAGATCTGGGAACGAGTCGCTCGTCATCTTTCGTCTATTGAAGAAGAGCCAGAGTATTGGGAAAAGCGATTCTACGAAGCGCTTGATGGCTTTAAGTTTGTTCCTGGAGGGAGGATTCTAGCTTGGGCTGGTGGGGCACACAAAGTTACACCCTACAATTGTCTGAGTGGTGACACCTTTGTTATGACAGAGGAGGGGCCTCAGCAAATCCGAGAGCTTCAGGGGGGAGTTCGGGTCCATACTATGGACGGAGTTAATGAGGCCACGTTCCGATCCTATGGGGAAGATGAGCTCTTTGAGATCACAATCTCTAATGGGGAGAAGTTTAAGGCTACTGCAAATCATAGATGGCCAGTTCAGAAGGTTAATTATAACGGAATTGAGTGGGTCACGACTGTAGATCTTCAGGGAAGGAAGCTGGTCTCTAAGCCTACATGGTACCCCGACCTAGAGAACCAAGAAGTCCTAGATGGCATCCAACATGGGATTATCTATGGGGATGGGACTGTTCAAGACGGACGGGCCTTTGTCTGTCTCTTTGGTGAGAAGAAGAAGCTTACTTCATTCTTCCCTGGGAAGCGGGTTACTCCTCACTACGATGGTAAGTATACTACTATCTATGGTCTTGACCCAAAGCTAAAGGAAGTGCCCAGCCAATATGAATCTCATAATTATTGGTATGGATTCTTCTTGGGTCTTTTAGCTACTAATGGTGATATCTGTAGTAGGCAGATGTCAGTTACTATTTGCCAAGCTACAGAAGAGGGTGGTCTTCTTCTTAAGAAGATGGCTCACAAGTTGTGGGAAATGGGAATTGCTTATACTAGTGTCTCTGAGTATGATAGTGTCAGCCCGTTTAATGGAGAACCAAGGAAGCTCTACTGGTTCCGGATCCCAAAACAATTTGTGAATCCGGATCATTTGATTCGAGAAGATCAACAAGCAGTCTTTCTTCAGAAGAAGGTATCAGTGAAGAAGACTTGTTTCGAGGTACTTTCTATTGAACCAACTGGTGAAATAGAAGAGGTCTACTGCTGTGAGGAGCCCATTACTACCTCTTTCGTTATCAGTGGATCTATCTGGACCGGGAATTGCTTTGCTGCGATTCTGACTAAGGATACAGTAGAGGGAGTTTTCCATACGCTCGACTTTATGGTCGAGACTATGAGCCGTGGTGGTGGTGTAGGTATTCAGCTTGGGAGTATTCGGCCTCAGTGTGCTGGGAATAATCGCCGATCATTAGAAACAGCAAGCAAGATTCGTGTCACGGTTCCTGATTCTAGAGGTGGGATAGTTCGGTCTATCTGTCGTATGGCCTCTTCTCTAGCTGATGGTCATGAGGTAGAGCTAGACTTCTCGTCTCTCCGCCCTCGTTTTGCTCCCGTTCTCGGGGTTAATGGTCGCTCTTCTGGCGCTGCCTCTTGGACTTCTCTAGCTCTAGAAGTAGTTGAAATCATGAACGGTTCTTATGGTAAGGGTAGATTATCGGTTAACCTCCACGCTCGTCATCCTGATCTACCAGAGATGATTAATGATATTGTTCCCCGTATGGAAAGGTTGGGAGTAAATTTCAAGCTGGTCGGAGAACTACCAGAGTTTGATCTCCCCGTTGTATTTGAGTTTCCAGATAGGGATGACGAGAACTATAGTAGGTATCGTGGGGAGCTTGAGACTTGGGAAGGGAAGACTATTTCTTATAATGTTTTGAATTGGTCTGAATATATTGATCTCCTATCCCAAATTCATACTCCCTACCAAGTAGAAGAACCTACGCTCAAAGCCAAGCCTGCTGGAGCGGTGGAGTGGGGAAGGATATATTCCTTTGCGACCGGTCAAATCGAACAGGGTGGGGCGCGTCGTGGCGCCCTTATGTTAATGCTTCCTGATTGGCATCCCGAGGTATTGAAGTTCATTAATTATAAGCGAGAGATCGGCAAGTTAACTAATGCTAATATCTCTGTTTGCGTTTCTAATGCTTTAATGAAGGCTATCGAAGATGATGCAGAGTGGGTTCTAGAATATCCTGATACTACTTGTCATCTCTATGATGCTGAGTGGGATGGTGACTTAAAGGAATGGAAGAAAGCAGGACGACCTACGATAGTCTATGAGAAGAGAAGGGCCAGAGAGATCTGGAAGGCTATATGCGAATCTGCTTGGGCTTCGGCAGAACCAGGGATTCTTTTCTCTGACAAAGTAGATAAGGATAGTCCGTCCTCCTACTACAAGGAAGGGAAGATTATCGTAACTAATCCCTGTGTAACAGGGGATACTTTAGTTGAAACAGATAATGGCCAAAGACGAATCCTTGAGATTGTTGGCCAATCTGTACGGCTGAAGCTCCGTAACCAAATGTGGGAATCTCCAGAGGGATTCTTTAGTACAGGAGTAAAGCCTGTGCTACGTTTGACTACTGAAGAAGGGCACTCTCTCCGCTTAACTAAAGATCATCTGGTAGCTAGGTTCTTTTCTAACGTCTGTATAGGATGGGTTCCTGCTGGTGCTCTCATAAAAGGAGATCTTATCTGTGCTGATAATGAAACAGCCACAGTAGCGGAGGTTACTCCAGACGGAGAGGAGGAAGTCTACGACGTTTCTATTCCAGGGGTAAATGCTTTTGTGGCTAACGGAATTACAGTCCATAATTGTGGAGAGGAGCCATTGCCAGGTGCGTCGGTGTGTCTACTTGGGGCTTTAAATCTCTCTCAATTTACAAGTGGTTCTATTGGAACTGCGATGGTTGATTGGGAGAATCTTAAGCGAACTATTGAGTCAGCAGTTAGGATGCTTGATAACGTAATTGATTTGGCTTGGTATCATGATCCCAGAGTAGAGGCTCAGCAGAGAGGAGAAAGGAGAGCTGGTCTGGGAATTATGGGTCTTGCAGAGTTATTAATACGTTGTGGTTTACGTTATGGTTCGCAGGAATCTGTAGAGTTCGTTGATCAGCTCATGGCATTTATCAAAGAGATAGCCTATGAGACTTCTATTGATCTAGCAGAGGAGAAGGGTCCGTTTCCATGGTGTATTCCAGCTCTTCACATAGAGACAGGGTTTTGTTCCCGTCTTCCTGAGGATCTGAAAGAGGGAATCTTAGAGAGTGGAATCCGAAACGTTACATTACTTACTTGTGCTCCTACTGGGAGTACTGGAAGCCTCGTAGGAACTTCGACAGGACTCGAGCCTTATTTTAACCTTACTTGGATTAGAAATGGAAGGCTAGGTTCCCATGTTGAAACAGCTAGAGTGGTTGATGAATGGAAGGAGCAAAATCCTGGGATTGATAGACTTCCAGATTACTTCGTAACTGCTATGGGGCTCACTCCTGAAGAGCATGCCCTCATGCAGTGTACTGTACAAAGGCATATAGATGCTGCAGTTTCAAAGAGCTGTAACTTTCCGTCGGATGCTACCGTAGAAGATGTAGAGAAGTACTACCAGAATCTCTATAAGCTAGGAGCTAAGGGTGGTACTATTTATAGAGATGGTTCTAGAGACGAACAAGTACTCTATAACATCATAACTGAGTGTCCGAAGTGTTCATCTAAGAACGTTCATCGCGAAGGTCGCTGTACAAGTTGTGACGACTGTGGCTGGTCTAAATGTGATCTGTGACAACTTCGTCAGCTAGCAATACGTGATCTGTGGCCTCACCGCTACTGCTTCCCTATTTATAGATGCAGAGCTTCCTATAAAGCATGTGGATTACCTCAGATGGTACTAAGACGGTTCACAAAGAGCTATGGCTGCTCTCGATGTCAAAGAACTTAAAAGTCTCTAGAACTCGTCTTCGTAAGACCATTGAAGCTATCTTCGGTGTCAAACTTGATGCTCAAGGGAACCCAAGCCGTGTAGTCATTGTCGCCTCTATCTATTACTGGTTGGCCGGACTTATGGCGGGTACCTTTAACGTTGGTGAGGTTCCCTACACAGCTCACGGAATCATTGCTCATTACTCTCGTAGTGCCTCCTGCCGCTCTTTCGCTCTTGATCTAATTAGTAGAGCTTCTAATGCCCGACAATAGAGACCCCTCAACTTATCGTCCTGGAGATCGAGTCTACGACTCGAATCAGCAGAAAGAAGGGACGGTTACCCGGATCATCTCGCTGACTTCTGGCGGGCTGGTTATCTATGTCCTCTATCAAGGGGCGGTTCACCCTACCCGTTTCGTTAGCAATCTTAGAGAATCAATTCCTGGTCTCGAAAAGTTGGGGGCTGGGGCAGACAATGTTATACAGTCCGTCTCTGGTTATATGGACTCACTTCATACACCCAAGGAAGCTGGGACGCCCGGTGCAGTTAAAAGAGCTGAACAGAAGTTTACGGGGCACATTGAGAAGGAAGCGGAGCGTGTTCAGCAAGAGACTAGTACATCCGCGGAGCTTATCCATGATGCAGTCGGATCGGAGAAGACTAGGAAGGTATTAGTAGGTAAAGCCTATCAAGTTCTACCACCTTTTGATTCAACTCTTATTGACTCCGAAGTTGTAGCTCAAGTCGAAGGAAGAGGGATTCTAGTAGCTCACACCTCGAGAAGTGCTCGGTATAGCAGTAATCTTCAAGAGAGGCTAGCTAAAAGTAAGGCGAGGCAAGCTCTCCTCGAAATAGAAGAGAAGGCGCGGCGGCAGGCAGAAAAGGATAAATTCAAGAGGCTCGGCCCAAACTGGCGCAGGGAAAGAAAAGAGATTCATAGGGCTAAAAGTCTTTCAGAAAGTAGATGGGGGATAGGTCGAAGGTTCCGGGGTGGAGTAGTCGAGCCTCAATGGCCCACAGGAGTTAATAAGCAGCCGCTTCACTTGCGGGATAAGCGGAAGGTAAGCAGGCAGACTGAGTTAGGTGAGAGAGGAGCTGGATATCTCCGCTTGGGGAGACAGAATTATCAAGGGACGCTTGGTAAGAAAGGCCAGCCTCGACGATCTAGACCTTGGCATACTAGCAGCATCTCTCCTCCAAGGGGGGCGGAGGAGCAGCTTGGGCTTGTTATTGGACGGTTTGAGGCTAAAGAGACCTTCAGCCGTCTTACTCTCATTCCAACTGAGGATGAGCTTGTCCAAGACTTCCTAAAGGGAATGCAAGCAGGGGTTAATAGACAGGTACAAATCTCTCAGAGAGGACAGGATCTTCTTGCTGGATTTGGGTCAATCTTAACCCCAGGGGATACTGAGAGGCAGTGGTTCACTGCGATGGTTAGATTAGGATCGGAATCTAACGATCCGCTACTGTCACAGTTAACTGACGAAATGTTAGCTAGGTTCGGAAGTGCTCTTAGTCCTACCGACGAAGAAGGGAAGAAAATCCTGGGACGATTGGTAACAGGGCCGAGAAATCAGCGAATCTATGAACTAGCTCGTCTTCATAAACTGAACTTTAATGCTGCCCGGACAGCCGAGGTAGCTGTATTCTCATGGTTAAAAGAGACCCCAGACCGAGTTCGAGCTGCTCGTCGAGCTACACCTTTCGAGGGAACTTTTGGAATCAGGGAACTATTCACCGAGGCTAGTGGTGTCTCGCCAAGGCGTGAGGTAAAAGGAGGGGCTCGTAACCAGATCTCTGGAGCTCAACATTTCATCAAGAAGCAGTACCCTGAACTCTGGCGTGCGTGGGAAGAGGTTCGATCTCGGCAAGTCGTCAGTGTAGGGCAAGGTCGTTACGATGAAGCTCAGGCCTTCCTTCGCTTTGTTTTCTATCCCCCAGATCTTAGTGACATTGATGCTGTTCGTGAGATCGATGCAATATCTTATGACATAAATGACGTTCGAGCAGGAGTTCTTAGTCAGGAGTACATAGATGCTGGGGAGCTTATCGATGATGAAAGGATGGCTCACGGTCTAGAGAATAGTAATCGTATTATACAGCAGCGACAGTTAGGAGATGTGTATCCTACTGGCCCGTCATGGAAAGATCCTCGCTCGGCAGATGCTCTCGTCACAACAGGAATGAATCCTAACGCTGTAGATATGACGGAGGCAGTTCGAGAGTGGGAAGCTGTTGACGCCTTCTTTGATGATCAAGCTCGTTTAAGACGACATCCTGCACTAGCCGAGCTCAGATCTGGAATCCGAAGCCAACAACTCGCAGCCTTTGGTTTAGACAGCTCTACTTATTACTGGAAGGGAGACCCTGGGGAGCTAGACACGTTTCTCCTAAAGGCTGAGAAGACTCTCTCGACACCTAGCATGGAGTGGATGGGGAACTTCCGCCTTGGTAACTCGAGAGTAAAAGCAGCATTCGATGACTTAGTCCAAGGAAAAGGATGGACTCATGCAGAATACGGGAAATTCCAAGAGAATCTAGTTACTCAACTTACACGTATGTCTGAGGCAGCAGGAGTCGATCTTCTAGACGAAGAAACTGCTGTTGGGGATGCTATGCTATCTGCCCTTCACATCTTTCAAAGGAATGGAGAGGATCTTAGTAATCGAGTTACCATTATTAATAAGTTGACAACTCAGATGCCTAGAGAGGCTATTGTTCACGCGCTTGATCTCCAAAGGACAGAAGAAGGGAAAGTCGTGAGTGCTATCACTACTGCTTTTACTAGAATCCTTGGTAAGGGAGTAGTAGGTCCCGCAGATCTAGCAGCAATTTCTGAGGAACGTGTCTTAGAAGAACTGTCACGTATGCGGCTTAACCCAAGAACTAGAGGAAGGTTAGGTCGGCTTGAGCTAGGAGATACAGAAGAACAGAGAGGACTTCTAAGTCATATTCGTACACGTCTTCAGGAGCAAGCTAGCGTCTTTGATGTACTTAGTCCAGAAGTCGAAGAGGTAGTAGAAGAGGCGGGAGGAAAGGT
>Ga0210043_1002274_pt1 | contig 13152 bp, 6 predicted proteins | sample CryGeymet201501t_FD_183990 | JGI IMG/M metagenome (GOLD analysis project Ga0210043, IMG submission 183990) | Groundwater microbial communities from Crystal Geyser aquifers in Utah, USA - Crystal Geyser metaG 2015-01t (SPAdes) (version 2) | ecosystem: Environmental > Aquatic > Deep subsurface >... | reverse complement strand
CAGTTTTCGGGTTAGAACTTAAACGTTTAACTGATAAAGCCTCAGGGGAGATGTCAAACACCTCGCCATATTTAGCGGTTGGTTCTCCTAAAATCTTGAAGGTGCTGTCTGGGATAATGAAATCGAAAGCAGAATTAACTGCGTTCATATTTATCTTTCCGTTAACGTCATAGATATTTAAATCGTCCATTCGAGAAAGAACATCCCTTACGTATGATTGGTTAAATGAGTATTCGTTGCCTTTATTGAACTTAGCCTTAACAACAGCTTGCTGATCCTCGAGAGTCATTGAGGCCTTCATGTCGGCATCTTTTGGATTGTTGCCGGCCATCTTCGCGATTGATTCAAAGGCAAGTGGAGTCATAGTAACCTTACCATCAGTCGTCACAAAGTCTTTTGTTACGCCTCCTAATTCAAGTTGAATTTTATTATAATCTTCATCGCTAACTCTGATAGCTTTAAACTTAAATTCTCCATTTTCGTTTAGTCTATTTACACCAGCGCCTTCATATTCAGCCTTTAATCCTTCCACTTCTGGGTGAGGATCGTTTGAGGATAGAACTTTGATTCTTTTTAATTCTCTTCCACTAACATCTTTAGCATCTAGTTTCTTAGAGCCGATCATTAAAACGTCTCCATAAAAAGATTTGAGAGTAGCATCAGAGTTTCCGTTCTTAGTTTCAGTGAAGAATAGTCTTTTACCTTCTTCGTTAATAGATCCAAGCAACGTGAACCCCTTCATCCCGGCTTCAGTTCTTATTGGTTTAACAAACTTTTCGTAAATCAAATTAACAAATCGAGGATTCAAGATAACGCCAGTATCAATAGATCCTTGACTAGCCTTACCAGCATATTCAAAGAAGTTCTTATTTGCTAACTGGATATATTTGTTTCCGTTTACCTCATAAGAATTGTTTATATTGGCAAGCGCTACGGCCATTTCTGTTGAGTTTGTAATGGCACCAATCTGTGCTTTCTTGGCAATCATAATAGCAACCTCAATATCAACCTTGTCAGAAAGGTTCTTAGGCGCTGGGATTGTCTCTGCATATTTTGATAGAGTAGCTTCGTCTTCTAAGAATCTAGAAGCGAGCTCAGAGATGTTTGTAGTCTTTCCGTTTTTAGTAATAGCTCCAACCTCAACAACCTTATAGCCTTTCTTATCAGCTATTCTATCAAGAGAGCTTTCAACTAATTCAACATTTCTTGTTTTTCCATCTGGCGATTCTGGGCTCTCACTAATACGAGATCTGAACGAGAAATCAGTCTTAGAATTATCATCTTGTGATAAGTTTATGTTTAAAAATTTCTTAGGAGTGCCATCAGAATAAGCATATTTAGTTTGCTTTAATACGCTATAAACTGGCCATGGATTTTTAGGAACAAGTTCTAGTGGCATTGCCTCTTTAAATGATTCTTTCCAGGCGAGTCTAAGGTTGTCAAAAAATACCTTAGGGTTTTCGCTGTTCTTGGCTATCTCAACTAAATTAGATTTCTTGAAAGGATTATCGCTGATTTCTTCTAGGATAATATCGGCTTGAGAGTTTAATTTTTCTATTTCAGTATTATACTTTTCTATCTCAGCGTTCTTTAATTCAATTTGCTTGTCGATGTTTTTTATCTTTTCATCGGTTTTACTGATGCTAGCAAGTGCTTGCTCTTCTGATAATCTTAATGACTCAAGCTCTGCTGTGACATTTTTAATTGAGGCAATCTCAGCCTCAACTGCCTTGATATATTCAACGGCCTTAACATCATCAGATACGCTTGTTAATATTTTTGACAAATCAGAGTCTGGATCTAATCCAAATCTGGAAGCTAATTCAGCCTTGGAGGTTGTTAAAACTTTCAACCTCTTGTTCATTATATTCTTTTCAGCTTCACTTAGTGATTTAGAGGATAGCTCTCTTTGAATATCGCTTATTATCCCGGTAATAATTCCATACTCTTGCTTTAAAGAGTCAGAGAAACTCATTGCTTTTTGTTTCTTTGCCTTAGTCTCATCAGATAAAAACTTTTTAGCCTTCTGAGATTCTTTAATCTTTGATCCTTCTTCAACTGAAAAGTCTCTAGCTCTGATAATGTTTAATCTTTCAGATATTTTTGTGATAGTTCCAACCTTAATATTGGCTGGATTTATTACAGCCTTTTTACTGGCCGCGCTATGAAGAGTCTCAACATATTTATTTGTTGATGCCTCAGCAACACCAGCCTCATCACCTTCGACTTCAACCTTATCAACCTCTGCTTGTTTGGTTTCTATGTCTTTATAAATAGAATCAGCTGTCTTAAGACCATAAACATTCAAGAACATATCCTGGATGTATGGTAGGTGGTCGTTTAAAATTTTAGTTTGTTTTTGATCCTGATCGATTAAGCCTTGAAAGTTTTCATCAACAATTTTAGATACCTCTTCTTTGGTTAAAACATTGTTTACATAATTAGGATCTTTCATGGCCTCGCTATTTACGGCCATAGCCTTATTTGTGGCTTCTTTTTTAACAGCATTCTTCACACCGGCTTCTGTTTTATATTCTTTGTTATTGAAGAAATAAGCGCCATCTCTAAATTGTGGAGGAATTATTCCTAGGTTTTTAATAATATCAATAGCGGCTTTTATGTTCTGAGCCTCAAATGATTTGACGTAAAAATCTGCAGACGCTTTTTGAATTGAGTCTGCTATTTGTGTTAATTTATTTTTAGTTTCTCCATTAAGAGTTTTATATTTCTCTAAGAATGTAACACCGGCCACAGTGTTTGGATTGAAAATAGATTCAGGATCAGATGCCATTTTATTTATAACCTTGCGGACATCCTCTACTGTAGTTTTCTCGCTAACAAATTCGCCAGCTTTTGTTTTGGGATCCAACTTGGAAACAATAGAAGTCCCGAACGTCTTGGACAATATGTCAGTTGAAAATGTTTTAAAGTCTTGGATTCCTTTAGCTGCTGAATTATCCATTGTTAAATAAGCCGAGAATACTTTCGTTACGCCTTCAGCGAACACAGCATCCTTGATTATTTGAGGAGAATTTTTAATATTAGCTTCTACTATTTGAGAAACACCATCTTTTATTTGAGGCAATAAGCCGCTTAATTTAATCCCGTCATTAGACGCTACGATTAAATCACTCATCAATCTTGTCTGTCTTACCTCAATGGCTTTTTGCTCTGCAATATTTTTGGCCATGTCGTTGTAAGAGAGAACTCTTTCAACTGCATATTTAGATAGGCTTGAATAACCACCAGCAATAGCTTCGGCTGTTGTCATACCACCAAGAGCGTTTCTGGTCTCGATTGAAGAACCCTTAGCGGTATTCTTTAAGAAAGATAATGTTAATCTGCTTTTAAAAGTATTAGTTTCTTCCACCTTTTGAAAATACTCTGAGATTTTTCTAAGCTCAGTCATGCTTGGGATTAAGTTCATCGATGAAGCATCGACATCTAAATGATTCCCGAGTTTCTTTGTGGCTAGTTTTATCTCTTCAAGTCTTTGAGCTAGTTGATCTTTCGGAATGCTTTTATCTGAACTAATAAGGTCAACCAATTCATCTCTAAGTCCAGCAACAACCGGGTCAGTCTTCGCTAAGACATTGGACTCTCTAACAATATTAGAGATTAAAGCGTCAGCTCTGTTGATTAACTTATAATCTTCAACCCCACCTGTTTTAAAATCAAGAGATTCAACTTCTTTAACAAACTGCTCAATGTTTGTTTTATCTAAATTTTTATATTTCTCTTCTCTGAGTTTTGTAATCTGCTGAGTAATATCGGCTACGCCAGTCAACTTCATTTTATCGGCAGCAAAGCCAACTCCACCATGGAGAGCTTTAGTTGAGATCATCATGCCTCCCATATTAACAATACTCTCAAGAGCTGAGTTCCAGAATTTACCAGAGCTGCTTTCTTTTTCTCCTAATAAAATAGTAGAAAAGCCAGCGTTACTTATTTTAGAATTCTTATATGCGTCCCACTCCTCACTTAAAGTGAACCCTTCTGATAATGGGTTAGCTCCAGTTATCTCTTCAAACTCAGTTGCTAGTTGTTTTTCATAGGCAGTGACGTGGCTCTTGGCATAAAGTTTACTCAATACATCGCCAGGTCTTCCGAATATTTCAGCGGCGGCTGCCATTCCTTCTCCAGCATTAGCCATCACCGGTAAACCATAACCAGACATGAGCTTCCAGATTTCTCTAGGTCTTGTGCTAAGCGGAATGTTAACGGCATCAAGCGCTCCGAGTGCTATGTCTGAGAAAACTTTCTTAGCTTTGGCCTCGCCATTTAATCCATTATAAATCAATTCAACTTTCTTCTCTTGAATTAAACTATTAGGAAGCCCAGTGCTTGCCTTTCCAGCAGCTTTAATTTCCTTGTCAGCCATCTCTTTCGCTGCTTTATTTATGCTTTGAGATGACCACATCTTACCAACACCAGTTAATTCTATTTCTGCGCCAGATTTAATAAGGGCAAGAGCCTCTTCTTTTGTTAAATTTTTAGTAACATTTTTGGCAACTGTTTTACCACCAGATTTAATAGCTGCTTTCCCGATTCCAGAAATAGCAACTCTGCCGGCCGACATTAACGGACCAGTTACTGTAGTTATGATATCGGCAAAAAACATTTTACCCCCAGTGGTTGAGCCGGTGTTCCCCATCCATACGAGATCTCTCATGATATCTGTCCAGTTGGAGTTGTCGTCCATTCCAGCCCTGTCTATATAAAGAGACTTATCTCCTTTAATAGCGGAGGCGGCAGCAATGCCGGCGTATTCATAACCCTCAACAAGATTATAAGCGCCTTGTTTTATGGAGCCCCATGTTGTTAACTTCCTTTGTTCAGCAACTGGGGTCTGGTCTTTTAATATTTTTCTAAGAGTTGAGTCATCAAATTTATCTATTACGCCAAGATCTTTAGCAATATAATTTAATTGAGTCTCCCACTTATCCATTAAATCTTCTTTCGTCATTAAAGTTCCGCTCATCTCTTTAGCGAAATTCTTAAATGCGTTGGAGTAATCATCTTTAGAAAGTTTAATGTCAACTTGTTTTAATATTTTTTCGTCTTCAGAGGTAACTCCCTCTTTCTCGTAAGAAGCTTTAACAACTCTTTCAAGCAGATTTTTAGTTTCATCCTTAACTTCTATTTCACCGTAGTCAATAGCTGGGGAATTTTCTTCTTTTTTGCCTGGTTTTATTTGCAGGGACAACTTAGCCAAGTCCTCTGCTTTTTTTCGTCTGGCTGTTAATTCTTCATTTGTCATATTTATTTGGCTTTAATGTCTTCCATCAATTTTTTATGCATTTGAATATGGAGGACGACTAATGATTTTAAGGCTCCACCAAGCTTTTCTAGGGCTTGTTCGTGGATAGCAATATGCATTTCATGGTCTTGATCTGGAGCTGGCGTAGCCATCTCGCTAGTTTCAAACATGTAAGCATTCTCTAGTTCGGCTGTTGCAAAGAACTTCTCGTCAGGAGTAAGGCCTTGTTCAAGTTGTCTCATTAGTTTTCCTTCGGCAATCTTCTCACCCCTAATCTTGGTTTGTTCAAGCATTGGGTCAGAGTAGTTCATTTCCTTAAGCGCTGTGGCTCCAGAAATAAGGCCAGTAGTGTATTTAGTAACGGTGTTTCTAACAATCTGGTCTTGAGATCTAGGCAGGATTCCACCGAAGTCAACGGTATTGTCATAAAGACCAGCAATCATTTTACATTTAAAAGATTTATCATCAGATACTCCAAGAAGAGAACTTTCAAACATATTCTTCTCTGGGTATGTTTTCTCCATCAATTTAAGATAATCCCGGTTCATCTTCTGAATAACATCCTGAAGGATAATTTGGGTGTCTAGAGCTTCTCTGACTGTAGCATCGAGTCTAAGTTCAATTGAGACACCAGCGGCCGTAAGAGAGCCTGTAAAGCCAGCCATGGCCTCTTCTGATAAGCCACCAAGGAAGTGAAGAAATGACTTAACTAATTCAATCATCTTTTCAGTGTCGATTGAGCTAGCTTTGGGTCCGATAAAATCAGCAGAACCATCTCCAGTAACCTCAAGAACTCCACCCTTAATTTTCTTGGGGTCTAAGTTTCCTTTGCCACTTCCACCTCTAATAACCAAAGGCGGATCAGAATGTCTTTCAGTAAAGTCAAGTCTGTATCCAAACACTTGGTTAATCATTTTAATTGGGTCAGCAATGAAATCAACCAAGGATGTGATTTCATTCGAATCCATATCAAAATATGGGAATAAATAGAAAGGAATGAACGGATAGTTGTGTTCAACAGCATCAATCATTTCATCGTTAACGAAACGATATCTGTATTTAGAATCAAAGAATTCAAAGTAAAAACCTTTTTGGTCATATTTAACATCCTGAAAAACGAGATTCATTTTACTCGTCATGTCAAAGAATGAACTTGTTTGAAGCGGAGTTATTTTATCTTTTTTGTCAGGGAAGGCCTTCTTTAGAATGTCAATATTTATTAGCTCTCCTTTAGCAAACCAAAGAAGCGGTGAGTCTGGATCATCGCTGACTGTGTCGTAAGCCATAAACTCTGGGTCTAAAACATTAAAACTATAAGTCTTGTTCTCTGGATCATTGGCTAAATAAAAAGCCATCAGACCCTTGTATGAGGCTTTTCTGACGGCTCGTTTCATCTTTCTAATTATGGATTGTTCTTTCCACCACAATAGCAATCCTCTTTCAGTATTCGCTGCTAGTTGGTTAGACTCTGGGACTTCCTCGTTCTTGGCGCGGAGCTTAATGTTCGGCATCTCCTTAAGAACGTAGGAGGCGTGAACTTTACAGAAGCGCTTAATCATCTTAAAGATTACTTTATTTCTTCCGATTTCAGAGTCTTTAAGATCTCCACCGCTGTCGTGAAGCTTTGTATTCTTGCGAATATTTTCAATGTTTTCAACGTTTTTGTTGAAATAATTAGACATCAACTTTTTGATTTCCGCTGAGGTTTTCTTCTGTTTGTTAACTTCGAGAACCTTTGAGGCAAAAGTAGTGTCTAAAGTGTCAGTTTTTTTTGGCATATTATTTTCCGTAATTGTCTATTTTATTTATATTTTTGAACATAATGCTTACAAGATATGACAGTTTGGTCAGGTCTTTCTTCGCTGCGTTCACGTTGTTGTAAATAACTGACAATCCTCCGCCCTGAAGTTGCTGCGGTTTAAACGGAATACAGTGATACTGAGTGCCATCTACGTGGGTTATTTGCACTGTACTATCATTATTCCATATATCCATGAGGAATGCAAGTTTATCTTTGTGCCTGCCAATTTCGTTCGAACCTGGACCTCCAAGTGTTTGTTGCCTGTCTTCTAGTAGCAAAGGATAGGTGAATAAAAGCTCCTTCGGATCGGTCAAAATGTAGAACAAATCAATGTTATTTATAACTGGTCTAAAGATTTTTGTTTCACCGCCAGACTCATACTCACCTGCCACTATTTCCAGCCTATATCTGGCCGTCTTAAACTTTGGTGAATCGTATGGGAAAAAGAAGTAGAAGGCTCTGACACTCTTAAGGTCATCATAACCTACTTCCTGAGCCTCTGTGGGCTCCGTGACGAAGTCTAAACCTCTTTCCTTGCCAAGATAATACCAAGTGTCCTCATAGTCGAACTGGATGGCTAATCTGACCTTAGCGGCTGAATCAATAAACTGCTGTGTCAGTATCTGCGCATAGAGTCCTTTTTTATCTATAGCAGGCATCTCAGCGCTATACCAAGATGAGACTATATGGCCACTGCTACTGGTATTGGTTTCGTTAAACTCCCAGATTAAGTTATCCGCTTTATTCGTCCCGATGAACAGTGAGCCACCAAGAGAGGCCATCGCAGTTATTAAGTCTGGTTTTTCTTTCAGGTATTCAGGAGAACAAAGGTCGTCCCAGATTCCTTCATTTGGATCCCATGATAATACATTCCCGTTATAGTTATCTGTAAATAGAATCTTGCCTTGAAATACTTCGGATGCCGTTATCTCGGCTGAATTTGTTTCTGGATCAAGATCAAACCTAGCGAGTATCTCGTAGGCTCGGCTACCCCAAACATAAACCCTTCCTTTGAAATTTGTGCCGACATATATAAATTCATTGTGCTTAACAAGGGTTGATATTCTTTCTTCACCAACATCGAATAATGACACCGCTGTCCCTGTGGTTGTATCGTCTATTTCACACACATAGGACTTCACTAGCGAGTTGTCTTTTGACCCAACACACAAAACTCTCTCCGATGATTCATTATAGAAAGCTGTTATTGTGCCAGTGACCTGACACCAGATTGGGTTGTTTGAGTAATTCGCTGGGAAAGCATCACATGGGAATTGAACTTTATAAATATATCTACTACTAGCAACATAGAAAACATCTCTGTCTCTAGCCTTAACGTTAGTTGGACTCCATGTTGTATTTTTTCTTTGGTAGTTGCCAGTAAGATAAGCGCCAGAAACTTCTTTAATAAAAGTGGTTTGGTTTATTTCTAGGTCATCACCAACAGCATAGTCAGCTGGGTTGTTTGATCCATTGCTAGTAGTTAAAACAATATAATTTCTAGTGTCTGGCTCTATCCATAACCCATCTCTAGATGGAGGTGATCCAGCAAGATAGTACGTATATAAATATAGGTTATCAGTCGGGCCGCCCTTTCTGATTCTCTCAGTGTAGCTGTAACTATTATACATCTGGCTTTGTGAAAAAGCTTTCCAGTTGGAGTAGCCCTGAGGTCCACAGCTGGTGCTCATAAATCCGATAACATTGTTGCTCTTGTTCCTGATCTGTAAATCGAATGGATACAAGTTCATCGAGTTGCCCTGGAAGTCTTTAGCGCTTTGTAATTCAGCAAACTGACTTTCAAGTGTAAGAACTAATGTCTGACTGCTATGTTTTACTTGGACTGGAGTTCCATCAACAGCTCCGACATTACTCATTAAAACTAAATAGGTACCTTGAATACCGGCCACCTCTCTGTTTCCGTATCCAACAACATCTACATATTGACCAGGAAAAAACTTAGAGACATTGGCTCCCATGTCAATCCTCTTGCTATGATAACTGCCGCTTATTAAATCTTGTTTAACTGTCCCGGCATATTGAGTCGTGAAGTCTCCTTCAACTGTAGCGATTTTTACGGTAGCATTATTTGGAGACATAATAGTTCCTCTCTCTTTGCACTTAACATAAGAATAAGATCCGTGAGGTTTTCTCATCAGCATTCCAAAGGAAGAAAAGGTTGGATCTTTTACGGTGAAGAAAACAAATTGTCCGTTAATAGGTCCACGTCTTTCGTCAGCCCAGTTATCCCAATCAGTCGATGGAATAACAACTCCTGTGTTTGGGTTAATTCTACTTGTATTCATAACCATCACCTTGTCTGTTGGATCTGGATAGGCAACATGCATATCAACAATCTCAGTGAAGTTTGAAATAGTATAGGTTGGAGATGAGTGATAATGTCGGCCTTCTGTTCTGCTGTCGTAAAATAATTCCCAGGTTGCACCTTTGTCTGCCGTCCTGTAAATTTTACAATGTGCCACAAGATTTACGGCCACATAAACTGTTGTAGGATATGTTGCGATTTTAACAATCTTTCCAGTGGCCTCTGGGAAATTAGCCATCAAGTTAGCGTTTGCTCCGAGACGTAATTCGCCAGGATAATCCATCGTTCTGATGCCTGACTTAGAAAAATACTTCTTGGTGTAAGGATAAACATCTCGATACGCGTCCCAATATTTTTTACCACCACCTTCAGACCAATCGCTCTGGGCCCAAACAGAATGATTGGTTAGGTCCCCATACTCCATTTTACCGATCTGATACTTCGGAGCAAGATTATCTGAGCCAGTAACCTTGACCGGGTTTTCATAATTAGAAGAGAGCAGAAACAATTCTTTTTGTTTCGTTTCTAGATTCTCTATCGCTATGTGATAATTTTGCTCTTTGTTCATAGAAGTTTAATTAGCTTTATATTCTTTCTTCTCAGTGCTTGGAAGAACTTTAGGATTAAAGTTATTTCTCAAGTCAGAGAATAATTGCATATCAAGCGACATGATAATTTTAGATACTTGGCTGATCTCGCTGAAGTTGAGAACAGTAGTAGTAAGACTCCATGATCTGTGTAGCCAGGACTCGTACATAAATCTAGCAATAAGCAGAATAATTTGATTCCTAGAATTGTTATCAAAGTCAACGTCTTCATTTAAAGAAGATTCAGAGTCAACAAATTCTTTGTATTTCATGTCTCCTAAAATATAAAACGGAGATGTAATGCCAGGTCTTGTTGTGCCAGGGAATCCACCGTAGTCTCCAGGAGAACTATAATCTCTGCCTAGATTTTTACTTGGATTTAAAATAACGGTCTCGCCTCTCATGGCGAAAGGAATCATTTCTTGGTCATCTTCGTTTTGATAAATCTCTGCAATACGATCGAAGATAGCAATTTCTTCATCTGACAAATGGAAGCCTTTAATGAAGCCAGTTTCATCTGGTGTCATCTCAATCTTTTTTAAACGTCTTGCCGGGAAGGTTGTCTGCAACATTCTCACAGACATGTTGTAGTGGTTTATAAATTGTTTTAAATTACACTTCTGATAAAAACCTAAGAAGCGAACATTCTCAGTTCCTGCTGGCGGAATGTTTATAAATCGAATTACGCCGGCTTCATTGTCTATTGTGTAGTCAACTCCATCTAAAAGTGTTGACTCTAAGCCATCAACATCAACAGTAACTATTGGCCTGTAAGGACTATAGTCACAAAGAGGTGAGTAGCTTAATTCGTAAGAACTTTTAATTCCATCGCTGGAAATCACGTCTTCGAATTGAATTGGATTGTTGGCATATTTCAGATTAAAGTCTTGAAATATATTTAGTAGCTTCATATCTTTAAATTAATTTTATAAGTATGTTAAATAAAACTTGTCTAAGTTACAGTATATACTATTGTTCCACCACCCACCAAGTGCGTGCATATAGAATGGTCCTCCAAGTTTATAGGTGGCATTGCCTAAATACATTTGTGAGCCAAAGTTAACGCCGTCTAACTTAAACTGAATGTATCCACCTCCCATATCAACCAATTCGTATGTGTGATAGGCGTTAGAACTAGGAACCGGTCCAAGTCTTTTTGCGATGGCGGCAGCCTGAGTATTCGGATCAGTTCCAAGCCTCCAATATATTTGCTGATTATTCCAATAATTCCACGCCGACTCATTGTATGTGTAATTAAATGTGATGCTGAGATAAAAATCAGTAACAAGTGTATTGTTGGCATCAAGAACTTTAACCGAAAAACCTGGGCACCAATAACTTGAGGCTGAACCAGATGCCCACCAGTTTATTCTCATTAACAATGAGATAATTTTATTTATTGTGAATTTAGATGCAATAGAGTTTTCTTTATCATAAGTGCTATTTCTAAACTCAACATTACTTCCAGTAACGGTTTGTGTTCCAGCTTGAATAACTTGATTAAAATTGCTAGTTAAGTCAGTTGCACTATCAAACTCAAGATTTTTTGTAAAATTAAAAACTGGAGTTACTGCAGGCATCTGCGGTATGCTCCCCAACGAACCTCTATTTCTGAAAAAATCTCTAGACATAATTAAGCTGTTATTCTATTAACAAAGCCACTAATAGTAATTACATTTGCTGTTGCTGCGAAAGCCCTAACTGCTTTAGCGTTTTGTAATAATAAACCAGGGATTACGCACTTCAATCCTTCTTCTGCAGCAACTGTATATTCGATTGTATGATCAACATCTGTAAGACCTCCCCAGCAGAGTGTTAACTTAATTGCTGAAGAAGAATTGTTTACTGCCCAGATCCAGATCTCATCGAAATCTGTAGTACCTGCAACAGCCGTGTGAATCGTATCAGCTCCTGCTAACGTTGTAGCTGCAACCTTGATTGGTAAGCCATCAGTAGATGCTGAAAGTTTTTGTTTTGTATAAGTAGCCATAGTTGTATGTTATAAATTATATTTCGCTTTTAGGTAATTCGTTATCGCTATTCTATCTGCGTCTGAAACGACATTATTATAAACGAGTAGCTCAGCAACATCAACGTTAGTTCTCTCAGTTGTACCTTGATAACCAGTAAATGCTAAGCCGTTAGGTCCCTGTGTTCCAGCTGTTGGTGTTGGGAGTGTAACAGCTGTTAACCCTTCCCACATATAACAAGTTGTTGCTGATTGTACACCGACGACGATATGGAAATTCGTGTCCTTTGAAAGTGTCGCTCCAGATGCTGATACCCAGCCTTCTGCGTAGAACTTATTCTGGTAGACATCGTGAGCTCCTAATAACCAATTATTCGCTTTACCTGCTAACCATCTTCCACTCCCAGTGTCGCTTTGCTTTAGAACATAGAAGATTGAAATTGGTCGGCTATAGTTATATGTATTTGCTAATGCTTGTGAATTAAGAATGCGTATTACATTTTTGCCATTTAAGATGTTCGTCTTTAAAGTGCCATTGCCAGTAAAATGTCTCGAGTTTCCACTCAAGTCTGTCCAAGATGTTATAGATGTTCCATCAGAACCAGCCATTTGAGAAGCATCCAACCAAAGAGAGCATCCAGTTATGCTCAGAGGATTCAATGTCCCAGGGATACTGTCTAGTTGAGGTATGCTTCCTAACGTAAATCTGTTTCTATAAAACTTTGGCATAGTCTTAGCTAAATATCTGCATTTGTAAAACGTCTGCTCCTGCAGGTTGAGTCTTCCACTCTGGTCTGCTTCCGTCAGCCTTCATCGCCAACAACTGATTAGCTTCCCCTTTGCCGAGTCTAATCGGTGTTCCATTGGCAGAAAATATAATAATATCTCCCTCAGCTGTGCCCAGTGATTTAGGGATTAAACCAGAAAGGTCTTGATCGTCTGAGCCTGGCGCATGAAAGTTTGCTCTCTCCGATGCTGTAAGAATTTTATTTGTTGCACCCTCTGACATGTTATCCATATCAAAGGCATCGTCATTCTTATTGTTTGGATCATAGGTGCTTTTTTGCATATCACCATCACGCCCCTCTGGAATACCAAAGTTTAAAATTGCATCTTTTTCTGTCCCGGTGTTTTCAACTGTTGCAGGAGAGCCAGCAGGTAATGTGGTGACGGTTCCGATAGTTACAGAACCAGCATCACCAGTGTCTC
>Ga0210043_1002270_pt1 | contig 13160 bp, 28 predicted proteins | sample CryGeymet201501t_FD_183990 | JGI IMG/M metagenome (GOLD analysis project Ga0210043, IMG submission 183990) | Groundwater microbial communities from Crystal Geyser aquifers in Utah, USA - Crystal Geyser metaG 2015-01t (SPAdes) (version 2) | ecosystem: Environmental > Aquatic > Deep subsurface >... | reverse complement strand
AACGCTTTATCACGTTCGCGTGACCTTGAACGCTTTGTCGCGAAAAAAGATTCGGAAGGTTGACAACGACGGTGTGACCTGGTACCGTTACGACAAAGAGATTCGTGACTACAACATCGAAGAATGGGAAGTTACCGGCAAGATCACCTTCCTTGTCGAAGGAGAGCTCAATTCATACTCGACCTATGTTGATGAAGAATCGCGCGTTGAATATGCTCTGGCTTCGTCGGAAGGAGACGAGGCCATCACGAACGACTTCTTCAATGACGACGAATTTTATCTGACACGCGAAGAAGCAGAAGCGCGTATCGCAGAACTTCAATCCCGCGACCGAGAGATTGACAATGGTTAAACTCAAATGGGACGGCGTTGAATACGGCGGACCGAAAGGCAACTGGTATTACATCTATTGGTGGAACTGGTTGAAGAAAGAATATCGTTACTTCGGTCCCGAATACATATACTATGACGGACCACACAGAAGCTTTGGCTTCTGGTATTTCAACGTCGCCTGGTCGACACAATGGACAAAATGTGAGGATGAAAAATGAGTGAGTTTCGAATCAACCGCAAGTCGTGGCACTACAAGATCGCCCGTTTCTTTGCGCAATCCTGGGACCCAGACCCAAAGACGTTCTGTCAATACTGGCGCAACTTTATCCTATCGTCTCTGTTCCTGTTGGTTCTAGGCGGTATGGGATTGCTTCTGTTGACGGCGTTGGCCATGGTAATTTACCTTGAACCTGTGACCTCCGGTATCACCGTTGCCATCATCGTCGGTGTTATCGCCGCTATCATTTTGATGGTCGCTGGAGGATTCAAGGTCAACGAAGTGCATGAACGCGCCATGACTGCCGAGAACCCGTCGGTTTTCCAGATAAAGTACCGCACTTTCAAGCAGAAGATTTGCCCACCTATCAAATACGAGTGAAAACACGACAAGAGACGAAATTGAACGAATGGTGCTCGATATCATCGAAGCAGCCGACTACGACCTATACAAGAGTCTTGTGCCTGAGTTGGCAGAGGACCCCGACGACGCCGAGGACTTTCTAGACCAACTGGTCTCCGTCGCCTCGGCACATATCAACAGCAGAGAACCGGTGGACAAAGACTATGAGTGTTGAAGTGACAGACGTGGTGGAACACGAGGACGGTTCCGCCACATACACCTTCGAAATGTCGGACGAAGAACGTGACCAAATGGCGAACATCGGTTTGAAGTTTGTTCTTTATGCCGGCGCGTTCAGTAAGACCACCAGCGAAATGTTCGCAATCCTGGAAAGAGAGTTGTTGAAAGATGAAGATTCAGTATCGGAAGGGTGACCTGTTCGCGACCGACATAAAGACCATCGTCCATGGTTGCAACGCACAAGGTGTGATGGGGTCTGGTGTTGCCAAGATCGTCAAGGAAAGGTATCCCGAGGCGTTCGAAATGTATAAGTATGCAGCATCGATGCACACGCCGAAAGAGCTGATGGGTAAAAACATCATCTGGTTCGGTGACAAGACCATCGTCAACTCGGTCACACAAGAAACGTATGGTCGCGCCCCAAAGCGATACGTTGACTACGATGCGGTTCGACTGTGTATGAACCGAATCCAGACTTTCTTTGGTGATCCTGACAGCGTTCACCATATCACGGAGATTGCGATGCCACAGATCGGTGCCGGTCTTGGAGGCGGTGACTGGAACGTGATTGGTTCTATCATCGAAAGTGAGCTAAAAACCATCCGACCGGTGGTTTATGTGCTTGACAACTGACGAAATATGACTTGTAACGAGACAGAAAGAAAGAGGTTCGAAATGAAATATCGCTACGTTGTTCGCTTCGCTGGCGGTCTCGGTGACGCTGCTTACATCAATGTCGCCTGCAACGACTGGGCTGAAGTCGAACGTGAAGTCGCGACTTTCGGCATCGACAATCTGATCTACATCCGTGAAAACCTCTGAAAGGAAAAGAGAATGGACTACATCGTTATGGGTATCTTCGGCGCCGTGATCCTGTTCGCTTTCGTCTGGACGGTCATGCGTATTGCTCGGCCGCCGGGCAACCAGTATGAATATGCAACAGCAACCGACGAAGATGGTAACACCATCGAAGTCGTGGTCGACCTTTCGGATAAGTAATCCGAGACTGGAGCAAGAAACATGGGCGGCCTTCGGACCGCCTTTTTGTTAGGAGAGGAAACATGTATGCAAGAGACCCGTTGAATCCTGACTTGGACGAAATCGCGGCCTACGCGCAACAGAAATCAGGCAAGAACACATACGAATTTCTTGTCTACATCGGTGGTATGTCCAAGATTACATGCACAAACACGAGCAAGAAATGATCGAAAAGGCGAAAAAGCGCTTGCAATCTCGGGAGAATCACCTATATTGAAGGTGTAACGAGAGAGGTAAGATATGACTGACATTCGCATCACTCACGACAACATCGCTGACTATCCCATCGGCACGAAGCTGATCTGCTTCTGGGGCGCGATGTATCCTTGGGAAGAAGCGATGGTCGTCGGTCATATCGTGAAGCCTGCCTCGAAATTCTTTCCCGACAAGAACCGCGCGTCGGAGGTCGCCGTCTGGGGTATGGAGTCTTGGTACCTCACCAATGTTCTGTTCATCACGGAAGGTATCTTTGACGCCGCGCGGTTGACGGAACTTGGTGTGTCCGCAATCGCCATGGCAGCGAACGATCTTGACAAGACCACCGCTAGGTGGTTGTCCACCGTTCGTCGGTTCCGTCCAGTTGTGGCTGTCTGCGACGGAGATAAAGCTGGGCGCCGGCTTGCCAAACAGGGCCATGTGTCTATCATCATGCCCGACGGCACTGACCTCGGTGGCGCAAGCGATTCGTTTGTGACCGATCTGTTAAAGGAATACGGAAAGTCAAAGTCAAAAACGTTCAAGGTCACACCGACTATTCGCAAGAGACTCTTGATTACATTCGAGAAGCGGCCGAGTTTGCCTTTCGTAAGCTCGGCATCAAAGACGACCACACCGTGTTGATCGGTTTGGTCGACAAGATCGAACCGACCTCCGACTACAGTAAAGACGAAAAAGTATGAGACCTCGGGTGTCCACTACGATTTGGATCAATTCTCGCTGATCTATGTCGTGATGAAAGACCGTCCCACCATACTCTATCTGGACACACTCTTTCACGAAATGACGCACGCCAAGCAGTTTTCCAAGAAAGAGCTCATGTTCTGGATGGGATCGCGTCTGTGGAAAGGCAAACCGGTCGAGAAAGCGGCCAGTCACGAGGAATACAGAAACTATCCTTGGGAAATTGAAGCACGCGAGAAAGCAGCCGAAATTCTCGCTGACTGGACAATCTACCGCACGAAAAAGTGGTTCAAAAATCTTTGGCAGAAACCAGAGATTTGGCTTGCCATTTTCGCGGTGGTTGGTATAATGGCCTTATAGGCCGGTGAGATAAGCTGGAGCCCCGAAAGAGGAATACATCATGACGAATCAAGTGAATCAACTCCTGCCAAAGGCACTGTCTACGCAGTCCGAAGAGGAAGCAATGGCATGTCTCCGAATGGCACGAAAGAAGGCAAGCGGTCAGACTGTGAACCTTGGTGGTTCGGACAAGACCGAATCCAACAAAGACTGGAAGGAACTGGCTCACAAGTATTACCGTATCGCGAAAGACCGTGATGCAAAGATGAACGAATACTATGCTTCCGCTCTTTACTACCGGTCTGAAATGCGAGAGGCACGGGCAGAACTCGCCGCCTTGAAGCGTAAGAAGAAACTGCCTTTCGGTTTGCAGAAAGAAATGCTCTTTCCCATCGTTATGGTCTTGACTTTTGTTCTGATGTGGATTACTATCCTTGTAGGATAAGAGAGGAACGAATCATGAAACTCGCGTTTGTCATGGTGGGCCCGCCGGCACTCGGTAAGTCCACCTGTATCGATAACATTCTGAAAGCGATGCCGCGTGATATCGGCGCGTTTGTTTACAGCACCGATGATTATATCACCAAGGTCGCTGAACGGCGTGGATCGACCTACGACGAGGTCTTTCCTTTCGTGATCGATGAAGCGACCAAGGCGATGAACGCGGCTCTGGACGAAGAAATGGCGCGTGACTCGCTCATCATTTGGGACCAGACGAACCTCGGCGTCAAGAAGCGCGCCAAGGTTCTCCGTCGGCTGAAGCAGGCAGGTTACACGGTCAAGTGTTTTGCTTTCGTGCCGCCTTCGCCGGGTTGGTTCGACGCTCAGAAAGAATGGAAGTCGCGGCTTCAGTATCGTTCGCAGGTCGAAGGCAAGACCATTCCTGACGGTGTGTTGAAGAACATGCTCGATTCGTATGTGATTCCGACCGACGCCGAAGGTTTCGATGAAGTCGTTTATGTCAATATGTGGGGTCGCGTTTTCGATTACGACCCCGATGAATAGGAGAAAATATGAGTAACATCTGGGTTATCTCGGATACGCATTTCAACCATGCGAACATCCTGAAATTTACCGACTCCCGAACGGGTCTACGCGTTCGTCCGGAGTTTTCGTCGGTCGAAGAAATGAACGAAACCATGATCCAGCGATGGAACGAAGTCGTCCGACCAGGCGACAAGGTCTATCATCTGGGTGACGTGTTCTTTGGTGACAAAGACGCGTTCAAACGTCTGTGGCCTCGCCTGATGGGTTCGAAGCGTCTGATCGTCGGCAATCATGACGAAATTCCTTTCCTCGCCTCGGGTGGATTCTTCCAGAAGGTGTCGGAGTCGCGCGTTTTCAAGGCAGAACGCATGATCTTCAGCCACCGTCCTCTGCATCCGAGTGAAGCACATGTAGGGCCGCCGAGCGCAGGTACCACGTTGGTGAACGTTCACGGACACATTCACCAGACCCCATCGCCCAAGGGCGCTTACATCAACGTCTCGGCCGAAGCGATTGACTACCGACCGATGGCATTCGAGGAACTGGTTGCGAAGGCTAAGAAGCTTCTGTGATGGACCTCACAAAGTTTATCGAAGAACCTCAAGGCACCGCCATCGAACGGTATTTCCGCGAGAACATCGGAAAGAACCCGAACATGATGGTGCCTTACTACCTGATGGCTGCATATGCCTACTATGTTGAGGACAATCCCATCGTTGGCGATTCTTTCTTCGATGGGCTTGCCAAAGACCTACTGAAAAAATATGATGAAATTGAACACCGCCACAAGTATCTTATCACGAAAGATATGCTTGAGGCGGGCACCTATCTCGGTGAGTATCCTTCAATCGTGGAGGGCGCCGTTCAATCTGTGAGAGAGAATATACGATGAAACGATATACAATTTTGTCCAGCCGCTCTGAATATGATCTGGAGAAAAACGTGGAGAAATATCTCGCACAGGGATGGCAACTCGCCGGTGGCCTGTCTGTTGCGGTTGTTCCGGCCGGCATTCTCGGCCCTGATCCAAAATTCTATCAAGCGATGGTGAAGTGATGAAACATGACGATTTTGGCGACCGGATGAAAGAACTGGAGGGCCGTTACACCTCTGCACGGGTGCCCGCGTCCGATTACCTGTGCGTTCGTATCGACGGTAAGGGCTTCTCGAAATTCACCAAGGGTTTTGTGAAACCGTTTGACGAGCGGTTGACCTATGCGATGGTCGAAACGACCGAATTTCTGGTCGAAGAAACTCACGCAAACATCGGTTACACACAGTCCGACGAAATCACTCTGATCTACTCTGTTGGCGAGAAAGCGAACGAGCATATCTTTGGTGGTAAGGTCTCCAAGATCAACTCCATTCTCGCGTCCATGGCGACTGCGACGTTCGACGAGGTTATTCGTGACCATACTGACAAGCGCGCTTTCTTTGACTGCCGCGCATGGGGTGTTCCGACCAACATCGAAGCGTCTAACGTCCTTCTGTGGCGCGTTCAAGACGCCCGCAAGAACAGTGTCTCCGCCATGTTCCGGTGGACTCTGGGTTCGAAGGCAATGCACGGTCTGGACCAGACGCAAATGAAAGCGAAGATGCTTGAAGCCGGCCATGACTGGAACGACTTGATTGACGAATACAAGTATGGCACTTACGTCAAGCGTGTCACACAAACTATTCCGCTTGATCCTGCGATTCTTGCAAGGATTCCGCTCGACAACTGAGCGAATCGAGTCTATATTCAGACTGTAACGAAACGAGAAAGGTTTGCTATGAACACGTTTGAAATCCGTTCGACTCAGATGCGCGTCACTGACCCGTGCTACGACAAAGATACCTGGTGCTCCGGCGTTCTGGAAGATGTTTTGCCGGGAACTTGGGTCGCGGAAACCAATCTGTCCGACGAAGGACCGTGGGGCATTCGCGTTGCCCGTCTGATCGTCCGGCACCAGGACTATCCCGCCGCTGAAGCCACGATGAAAACGACCATTGACGTTGGTGTTGACTCCGGCCAAGCCGGCTTCTTTGACGAGAGCCAGTATCCCGAAGGTTCGACCGGCGACTTTGGTGACACGGACACCATGTATGGACGTATCTGCGAAGGCACTCTTTCCGAAACGCAACTCGGCATTGTCGAATATGGCGTCGCTTCGTCCTCGGGTTATGGTGATGGTGGATATGACTGTTACATCGGTCGTAATCGCGACGGTCAGATTGTCGTGGCAGAAATCGTCTTTATCACCGACGAGGAAGAGGATGACGAAGATGATTACTGGGGTGACGACGAGGACGAAGAATACGATGTTTGACTTCGCAACCTTTGAGGCGGAAGTCGAATTTCTTGCAAACGAAAGAAATCATCTTGTTCTGGAGATGTTCATAGACGAACTTCTGGCGGAAACAGAACCTCCGCCTTCACACTATCAATCGTGTTCATACGCTAGACACATTGAAAGTTATGTGAAGGCGAAATCACTCTACAATAGAATACGATACTCTGAATTTGTTGAACCAGAACAGGCACAAAGGATTCAGGTATTGTTCAAAAAACACAGGAAAAAGATGTATGAAAATCCCTGTAAAACTTGTTCAAAATGCCAAAGTAGGAGAAAGAAATGGCCCAACTAAACGATGTTCTGAGTGATATTTCCGAAACCATCAAGAACGGTGGTAACGAAAAGGTCATGGCCCGCGTGAAAGAAGCGTTCGTTGAGCGCGAGCTTCAGAAACGTACCGACGCCATGGTGAAGGCGTTCGACAAACTGACCGAGGCTCGGTCCGATCTGAAAAAGATCAAACCTGACGTTATCGCATACGACGAAAACGGTCAAGAGGTCTCCGCCCAATACTCCAAGGCGAAGGTCGATGAACGCAAGAAAGCGCAGGAGAAGGTCGCCAAGATCGAATCCGCGATCAACCTGGCACTCACCGGCGATTACAGCAAACTTTACAGCGTTTAAGCTTGCCACCGCAACGCCGTTGTGATATAAATACAGTCAAGACCCAGAGAGGGTCTTGACCTTTCGCTAAAGGAGTTTTAGCAATGACATATGACACGTTGGTCTTTATTGGCCGGTTCCAACCTTTCCACAAAGGTCACAAGGCAGTCGTGGATGCTGCACTTGAAAACGCTCGCGAAGTCGTAATCGTAGTCGGTTCATCTTTCGCACCACGAAACATCCGCAATCCCTTCACATTCGATGAACGCAAAGACATGATCCGTTCTGTCTATCCCGAAGAACGGTTTTCGAACATTCATATCGTCGGCGTTCCTGACTATCCCTGCAACGACAACAAGTGGATTGCCGAAATCCAGCGCAAGGTCGAAGCCTGCGTTGCGGCCGGGCATGACCTGTTTTTCTGGAACAACCCGAAAGAAGCGAAGATTGGTCTGATCGGTCACTCCAAGGACGACACTTCTTACTACCTCGGCGTCTTTCCTGAGTGGGGTTCTATCGGCGTCAAGAACGTTGATGGTATTGACGCAACAACCATCCGTCAATTCATGCTCGGTGATCCTATCGGTTACGAAACACCCGATGTAGACTCTTTTCTGGACGAGTCCGTTCGTCGGTATCTCAGTCGTCTACTCGCCGATGGCGATCACGGTTACTATCTCACTCGTCTACTCGCCGATGGCGATCACGGTTACTCCGAGTTTTGGACGAGATTGCGGCAGGAATACCGCATGATCCAGAAATACAAGCAGTCGTGGGAAGTTGCACCGTTTCCGCCTACTTTTGTCACTGTTGACTCGGTCGTTGTCTGTTCTGGTCATGTCCTTTTGGTCAAACGCAAAGAACAGCCTGGCGCCGGCCTGTGGGCGTTGCCGGGTGGGTTTCTGAACCAGAAAGAGACGCTTCTAAACGGCGCGATACGCGAGTTGAAAGAAGAAACCAAGATCAAGGTGCCTGTGCCGGTTCTAAAGGGTTCTGTGAGGACACAAATGACCTTTGACTATCCGAACCGTTCCACGCGCGGCCGCACGATCACCACGGCTTTCTACATCGACCTTGGGTTCGAAAAGAAACTGCCGAAAGTTACGGGCGCCGACGATGCCGAAAAGGCTCGGTGGGTTCCGTTCAATGAAGCGAGACGCGACATGATGTTCGAAGATCACTACGACATCCTGGATTACTTCATCAATCTGGGATAACCACCAAACCGTGTCCAGAGAGGTCGCGTAACAACTGCAAAGGAGTTTCGCAAATGACTAACCTACTTCTAATGACTGACAGTTACAAATACAGTCACCTTCCGCAATACCCCGCTGGCACCGAATATGTCAGCTCTTACATCGAAGCGCGCGGCGGCGCGAATGAATCCGTGTTCTTCGGTCTCCAGGCATTCATCAAGCAATACCTTCTGACGCCGATTACCAAAGAAATGGTTGACGAAGCGGAAGAAATGGTGACTGCGCACGGCGAACCGTTCTACCGCGAAGGTTGGGATATCATCGTCAACGAAATGGGCGGCCGTCTGCCTATCGAAATCGAAGCGGTGCCGGAAGGCACTGTGATGCCTACCAGTAACGCACAGGTTCAGATCACCAACACTGATCCCCGGTTCTTTTGGTTGCCGTCTTTCCTTGAGACTGCGCTTCTTCGCGCTGTGTGGTATCCTTCGACCGTCGCGACCAAATCACGCGATCAAAAGAAGCACATTGCCCGCGCTCTGGAAATCACCTCTGACATTCCGGTCGCAGACCAGATCATGTTCAAGCTGCATGACTTCGGTGCTCGCGGCGCATCTTCACCCGAGACTGCGATGATGGGCGGCATGAGTCACCTGGTCAACTTCATGGGCACCGACACGTTTGAAGCGATTGTTGGCGCACGCCGTTACTACGGCGAACCGATGGCCGGTTTCTCTATCCCTGCTTCGGAACACAGCACGATTACCTCTTGGGGTCGCGAGAACGAAGCCAAGGCATTCGAGAACATGATTGACCAGTTTGCGGGGGAAGGCAAAATCTTCGCCTGTGTATCGGACTCTTACAACATCTACGAGGCGCTTGACAAGTGGAAAGACCTGGAGAAGCTCCTGGTCGCTCGCGGCGGCACTCTGGTCGTTCGTCCCGACAGCGGCGATCCGACCGTTGTTCCGATTGAAGTGATCGAAGGTCTGATGGAACGCTTCGGTTACACCGTCAACTCCAAGGGCTTCAAGGTTCTGCCGCCTTACATTCGCGTCATTCAGGGCGACGGCATCAACGAAGAATCGTTGCCGACCATCCTGAACAAGATGATCGAACGCAACCTGTCTGTTGACAACATCGCGTTCGGCATGGGTGGCGGTCTGCTTCAGGCATGGGACCGCGATACACTCAAGTATGCGATGAAAGCGTCCGCGATCAAGATGAAGGGTGAAACCTTCTGGCGTGACGTTTACAAGGACCCGGTCCACGGCGGCAAGACCTCCAAGAAAGGTCGCCTAGGCGTCATGGTCCAGTGTGGCGTTGGTTCTTGTGGCATTCGCACCGTGCCTAAGTCGGTAGCAGACGACCCGCGCAACATCGGTGAAAAGAACATGATGCGTGTTGTCTACCGTGACGGCGAACTGCTGGTTGACGAAACTCTGGCAGAAATCCGTGAAAGGGCTGCACTGTGAGAGAACCAGAAAACCGCAAGTCGGAAGAATACCGGCGTTACCTAGAGTGGGTCGCGTCGGTCTGGAAGAAAAACGCTGAGAGATAAGAGAAAGGGCCTTCGGGCCCTTTTTCGTTGACAGGTGGTGATTCGTCGTGTATTATGACCAGAGATTACACTATGGAGAAAACTATGTTACCAAAAACCGTTGAAACCGTCGGCATCGTCTACAACGCTTGTTATGGCGGATTCAGTCTGTCGCACGAAGCGGTGCTCAAGTATCTCGAATACAAGGGCGTTCCTGTCTATCCGGCGAAAGAAAGATGGGGATATATCTACTACCTATCACCGTGGGAAGGCAAGAAAGGCACAGAATTGGCAAACCTGCCTTCTTTTTATGACCGTGACGTGTCGCGACACGACCAAACCTTGGTCCGGGTCGTCCGCGAAATGGGCGAGAAAGCGAACGGCAACTGCGCGAAACTCGCGATTGAAGAAGTGAACAAGGGCACACTATATCGTATTGACGAATATGACGGTTACGAGTCGGTCGTATGTCAGTATGATGATGTATGGCAGGTGGCAGAATGACAGACAACGAAAGAATTATGGTAAGGGTTCTGAACTTCGCGTTTAGGTTGATGCCGCCATTCTGGATTACCGTCGGCAGCCACTCACCAGAAGTGGACGAGTTTCTGCTTGACTGTATGAAGTCAAGAGAGTATTTTCGTCGTGGGTTCTTAACCCATACGGTGAGAGGCAAAGAAATCTGGACTTCAAACTATCCTTACGCATACGGCGACCTCTACCGATCTGGCTTCAAAGAAAACCGTTGCGGCGCTTACGTTGCGTGGAAACTGAAACGGTACCTGAAAAACCAGGAAAGCATTCCTCAACGATGAACCTGATCCTGCGAACCAATGGAGAACAAGAATAAAATGAATTGGAATAGTCAACAAGAACAGGCATTGCGAGACGTTGACCGTTGGTTCTATACAGAGTCAAAACGCAAACCAATTTACCGCGTGTTCGGATACGCGGGAACGGGCAAGTCCACGCTCGCGCGGCACTTTGCCTCGAATATCGACGGCGAAGTGTGTTATGCAGCCTATACAGGCAAAGCAGCAGACGTGATGCGCAAGGCGGGTTGCCACGGCGCCAAGACGATTCACAGCCTGATCTACAAGGCGGAAGAGGACGAAAAGGGTCGTCTGCATTTCAAGTTGAACCGCAAGTCGGAGTTGAAAGACGCCGCGTTGCTCATCATCGATGAATGTTCGATGGTCGACCAGAAGATTGGTAATCACCTTCTATCGTTCGGTGTGCCGATTCTGGTTCTGGGCGATCCCGCACAGTTGCCGCCGCCGAATGGCGCGGGTTTCTTCACAGAAGCGAAACCTGACAACATGCTGACCGAGATTCATCGCCAAGCAGGCGACAATCCGATTATCGAGCTCTCGAAACGCATCCGCGAAGGTGAATCCCTTGACGTTGGCACATACGGCGAGACGCGGGTGGTTCGCAAGATCACGAAGCAAGACTTTCTTGAAGCAGACCAGGTTCTGGTCGGTCGTAACGCGACTCGCATGAGCAAAAACTATCAGATGCGGCGTATGCTTGGCCACGGCGACGGTTTGATGCCGGTGATCGGTGACAAACTGATCTGTCTCAAAAACGACTCTGAGCTCGGCATCTACAACGGCATGATGTTCCGTGTTGACGGTATCAACCAACAGCTCTCGGGCGCCAAGTCGAAATTCATGCACATGACGCTTGACGGCGACGGTTATCGTCACGCGATTATCACCAAGACGCCCAAGGCGTTCTTTACGGGTGAAAAGATTCCGCCTGGTTCGCCGCTGTTGAAGCAAGGGCAGCAATTCGACTACGGATATGCGATCACGGTTCACAAGTCGCAGGGTTCGCAATGGGACAATGTTCTGATCTATGACGAGTCTTGGTGCTTCCGCGAAGAATGGCAACGATGGCTCTACACCGCGGTGACCCGCGCGGCTGAAAAATTCACTCTGGTGGTAGACTAATGAGATACGCGATATCGTCGCAGGAAGAAATCTGGGTCCGAGGTTGTGCGAAGTTTTTCGCCAAATATGGCGAGTATGACTGGTACCAAGTCCCGAAAGACGAAGCTCTCGCCTTTATCTTGATGAACAGTGGCGGCACAGGAAACCCAGTCTACATTCGCAAAAGGCTTCACGAATTGTATGAAAGTGTAGGCATTCGTGGTTGACAACGCAGTAGAATCACCTATATTGGACGTGTAACAGAGAGGTGATTCTATGCGTGTCGAAGTCTGGTATGACAACATGTGTTTCAAAACGTGGTGTGTTACGGCGTATGACGAATACGGCGACCAGGTCGGAGAGACGCAATACTATCACCTCAAGACTGACGCTGTGAAATGGGCCAATCGTGACTATGCGAACGCGGAATTGGTCGTCTATACAAGGAATGGAAAATGTCAGAACTGATCTACGGCATCAACCCGCTTACTATCTCACGGGTTGTGACAAGGCGCGGTAAACGGCACGGTCGCCATCCGTATTACACCCGACTGAGAAAACGAAAGCATCCTATTCTGGAGACACTGTTTCCTAGCCAAGACATGTTCTATGGATGGTGGAATCCCGAGGTTCGTATCATCGGTTCGGACGGCGACGTTCTGAAATACATCGAATGCAAGAGCAATGCAGAAGCGGTTCTTATCCGCGACAAAATCAATGAAAGGTTGAACGCCTTTCTGTCTGATCTGAAAAGGGAAGTGAAATGAAACAAGAACTGAAATCACTGACAATGAAACTGAGGAAAGAGCGGTCGCCTCTGGCTTCTGTCATGGTGTTCCACCTTTCCGAAATCGAGAACATCGGCAAGAACGCGGGCAACCGTGAGACGACCGAGGACGAGGCTCTTCAATATGTCAAAAAGACTGTGCAGAAGCTGAAAGAGAACCCAGCTGCGAAACCCGAAGAAATCGCGATGCTGGAAGGTCTGCTGCCGCAGATGGCGTCCGAAGCCGAGGTTCGCGCGTTTTTGGACACCCTGCCTGACCTGTCCAACAAGGGCGCGGTCATGGGTGCGGTCAAGAAGCAATTCGGCGCTCTGGTTGACATGAAAATGGTCGCGGGCATGATCTAATGCCCCTGACAGAAAAACTCATG
>Ga0210043_1002269_pt1 | contig 13164 bp, 19 predicted proteins | sample CryGeymet201501t_FD_183990 | JGI IMG/M metagenome (GOLD analysis project Ga0210043, IMG submission 183990) | Groundwater microbial communities from Crystal Geyser aquifers in Utah, USA - Crystal Geyser metaG 2015-01t (SPAdes) (version 2) | ecosystem: Environmental > Aquatic > Deep subsurface >... | reverse complement strand
ATTCGAGAAAAGAAGATTAACGCTGCTGTCATTGAATTCACAAAAGATGATGTGGTTCGTGGTGGTATTTGTGCGGAGTGGGTTAAAGCATGGTAAAAAATCCAAAACCATTTTATGATTCTATTGAAGAGAGATTAGAAGCTAAGATTAATAAAGCTATGAAACTAGCTTACGAACGTGGATGTAGAGATGGTTATCAAAAAGCCCTAGAAGAACAAAGGAAAACAAATGGCAACACATCTAGTACTACCTGATTCACATGCTCACCCTGATTTCAGTAATGAACGTGCTGATTGGGTGGGAAAACTTATCGTAGATTTGAAGCCTGATGTCGTCATCAACCTTGGTGATATGTGGGATATGCATTCTATGGCTTCTTACGACAAGGGTGGTAAATCCTTTTGGGGTAGGACATATAAAGCAGACATCAATGCAGGTCTTGATTTTGATGAACGCCTCTGGTCCCCTATTCGTAAAGCTAAAAAGAAGAGACCTAGGAGTGTCTTCATTGAAGGTAATCATGAATACAGACTGAAGAGGGCTATTAATGTTCAACCTGAATTGGAGGGAACTGTCTCTTTTTCTGATTTCGATCTTAGTCGTAACTACAGTGATATTGTTGAATACTCAGGAGGGACTCCCGGAATCATTGAAGTGGATGGGATCAATTATGCACATTATTTCATCAGTGGTGTTATGGGTCGGCCTATTTCAGGAGAACATACGGCATACTCTCTTCTCGTCAAGAATTTTGAATCTTGCACTTGTGGGCACATTCACACTACAGATTTTGCTGTTAGGACTCTTAATAATGGCAGAAAGGTTATGGGCTTGAGTGCTGGTGCCTACATGGATTACAATGCACCTTGGGCTGGAGAAGTTAATAAGCTCTGGTGGAATGGTGTAATTGTTAAGAGAAATGTAGAAGCTGGATCTTATGACCCCGAATGGATTAGTATTGAAAGGTTGAAAAGGGCCTATGGCTAAGGACTTTTGGATTGTCAGTGACACACACTTTGGTCATGATAACATCATCAAATATTGTGATCGACCGTATCAGTCTTCAGAAGAAATGGATTGGGATATGGTTGAAAAATGGAACAGTGTAGTTAAAGATGGAGATCATGTCTATCATCTAGGTGATGTCTATATGGGTAATAAAAAGAATGGGTATATTCAAAACGTACTCTCTAAGCTCAATGGACGAAAGAGATTGATCCTCGGGAATCATGATAATGGTAAAGATCAAATTCTTCAAAATTTCTTTCAGAAGATTGATGTTTGGAGAATGTTCTCAGAGTTTGGATTGCTTTTGACTCATGTACCAGTTCACGAGAGTGCTCTCTATAGGGGTGTCACTGGTAATGAGAAAAGCCCCAAGAAGCTTTTGAACATTCATGGACATATCCACAATAATCCATCGCCGACCAAAGATCACCTATGTGTATGTGTTGAACAAATTAATTACACACCAGTTAATATTGAAGAGCTCAGGATTTGGTGATGAGCGATCTGGATCATAAAGCTAAAGTCTCAAAGAAGAGAAAGCGAAATATGATCGCCAAGACTCTTCGAGACACAGGAGAAAAAAAGGGGGCATTTGCACTTAAAGTAATTAACCCTAAAAAGACTGAATATAAAAGGGAGAAACTAAATCCCCGAAATGTGATTGGAGAAGAAGATGAATAAAGCACTAGAAGAGGTATTTGAGGGATATCTTGAAGATTATACTGTAGATGATTTGTTTGAAGAATTAGATATTGATCCTATTGAAGCTATCATGGCACTATATTACGCTGGCATGATTGACGAGGAAAAACTAGAAATTTATTTGGAAGTTTAATATGGATGATGAACGAGAAGTGGCAACAGTGAGTTTCACTATTAATGGTGATTTCATTGCTAACGCCATCGAATCTTATAGCAAGATGACTGAAGATATTTCAGAGCATCAGCAACTTAGGTTTCAAGCTTTGCTTGATGAGGGTAATAATGTTTATGAAGTTAGGTGTGTTCTAATTGAAAGGACTATTCACTAATGGATGATCTATACAATTATAAAGAAGAAGGTAAAATTGACAAGAGTCGTGTATTCGGAATTGCAACCACTATCGTAGCGGTGTTTTCTCTATCACTACTATTTCTAATGGTTACTGGAGTAATTTAATGACAAGAGATATGGAAAAGGAGGCTAGGTGGGCTGCCACGCCTGAGCAGAAGAAACGCAGAGCAGCTAGAAATAAAGCTAGGCGAAAAGCTATCCGAGAGGGTAAAGTCAAGAAGGGTGATAACAAAGAGATTGATCATGTAGCTATGAATCGCAAAGGACCTCTTGGTGCTAAAACTCGTGTAGTATCTAAGACGACTAATAGAAAGAAGCAACCTAAAAGGGATGGATCAAATGATTAAAGAAACGCTTATTGCACTTGCAGCTACTCTAACTCTATTGACCGGTTGTTACACAGCCCAAGCTCAGATTAATAATCCAGAATGCCCGTCAACTAATATCAATCAGGTCTACGATCTAGTAGAAAAGAATGGTGGAAAACAGTTTTACGTATTTGAGTATGCTGATCTTGAAAAGTTTTTTAGAACTAATGGTTCAAATAAGACTGTTGATGCTGATTATGTAGTGGCATTCACAAGAGGAAAAGAGACACCGATCCCAGTCATTTATTTTAAGAATGGATGTTACGTTGGACAAGAAGCAGTTCCCCTAGAGGCTGTCAAGAGGGCAATTCTGTTTGTTGAGGGTGTTTAATGAAAGCTGAATATATCAGTCATATGGGATCAGATCTGACTGTCACCAATGCGGCACGAGTAAGTTTCAACAAAGAGAGTAAGTGGGAAAATGAAACTTGGGGTCACAAAGATTTTGAAGAACCAAACTATCTCTCGGAGAAAGACGTTAAGCTTATTAAGTATCTTGCTTCTCATGGGCACTTCACTCCTTTCACTCACCCACAAATCACGATGAGAGAGAAGGTTCCCATCTTCGTAGCTAGACAAAGATTCAAGCACGTTGTTGGGTTCTCATATAATGAGGTCAGTCGTAGATACGTGGATGATGAACCAGAATTTTATTACCCGAGTGAGTGGAGAACAAAACCAGAAGGTTCGATTAAACAGGGAAGTGGAACTGGAAAATTACCAGAGCCGGATTTTAAATATGGTTTTTGTAAAAACTGTGGAATAGAAATCGAACCAATTACCAGACATCAAGGTGGTGGACAAACTAAAATTTACTGTTGTGATACGTGTAAATATCACTATAACAACATGAATCGAAATCCTTACAAGGCTATATGGTCCAACGCACAAGCTAGGGCAAAAAGAGAAGGGAAAGAGTGGTCTATAGATTTTGATACTTTCGTATTTCCAAGCCATTGCTCTATTCTAAAAATAGAATTAGATTACTCTTTGGGAAAAGGGCGTATAAAAGACAATTCACCGTCATTTGATCGTATTGATCCTAATAAAGATTATGTAAAAGAAAATGTAAGAATCATTAGCAATAAAGCTAACACGATGAAATCGAATGCAAACGTTGATGAACTTGTTACATTTGCTAAGAGTGTGTTATTACAACACAAAGGGGTTATTGTAAAAGAGGATTTTAGTTATGATGGTGTAATTAAAAAAGCTATGAGTGTGTACAACTTAATGATAAAGGAGGGGTATTCAGCAGAACAAGCCCGCATGATTTTGCCACAATCTACTTATACAGAGTACTGGGTCACTGGATCTCTTGCTGCTTGGGCTAGGGCATATAAGCAACGAATTGATCCTCATGCTCAAAAAGAAATTCAGGATCTAGCCAAACAATGGGGTGAGATCATAGAACCTTTATTCCCCGTATCATGGCAAGCCTTACTTACTCATGAGTAAGAGATTATGTATCGAAAATTGCTTGAAGGATGCTAAATGACACATATTGTAGAAGAATATCTTAAGTGGCAACCTAAGTATGCTGCTTACAAAGATTGGTCTGATAAAAGAAAGAAACAAGAGCAAGCTGTGAAGGAAATGTCTTGTGAAGCTCTAGAGGTCTTGGCACTTTTTGTTAAGGCTAATCGTAAGGGTAAGGCAATTAATCGGGATGACATCGTTGATGAACTTGGTGACACCCTTTGGGGTCTTGTAGGTGTTATGGATCAGTTTGATATTTCTTGGGAAGAACTCTGTAATTATAATATGGAGAAATTGACTTGGAGGGTTGAGGGTAAGTCAGTTAATCGTCCTATTGATTTCGTGAATAGAGAATAAATTTAGGAGATTAGTTTGACTAAGATTAGATTCATTGGAGATGTCCATGGAAAGTTCAGTAGGTATAAAGATGTGATCAAGGATGTTCCGGTGTCTATGCAAGTTGGAGATATGGGTGTCGGGTTTTATAGATATGACTATATTGAAGACAGAAGGGTTATGACAAATAATCCACCATATGACGCCATGTCCAAGGGAAATCATTCTTTCATTCGTGGTAATCATGATAATCCACAAATCTGTGAGAAACAGAAATATTGGATACCTGATGGTACTTATGAGAACAGTGTTTTCTGTATTGGTGGGGCATCATCTATTGACAAACATCTCCGAACTGAGGGAATGGACTGGTGGCCGGATGAAGAGCTTAATTATAATGCACTTGACTCAATCAATCAAAAATACCTTGAAGATAAACCAAGGTATATGATGACACATGAATGTCCAATATCTATATCGAATATCTTAGTTGATAGAAAGTACGGTTCTCCTACAGATACACCTAAAGTCTTTGAGATGATGTTTGAAGCTCATAAGCCAGAGTTGTGGATTTTCGGTCATTGGCATAAGTCATTCGATAAGACGATTTTGGGCACAAGGTTTATCTGTTTAAATGAACTAGAATACATTGATTTGGAGATTGAGGATGAATAATGAATATTTCATTATGTACACACAGAATGGATGCAAATGGTGTGATAAGGCTAAAGAACTCTTGAACAGTAAGGGTTTTGAGTGGGAAGAAATTAACATCAGCGCTAATGCCATTGCAAAAGCAGAATTTATCAAAGAGGGGTTTACTAAGGTTCCTCAGATCTTTGATTATAAGAATGAATTAATTGGTGGTTATACAGAGTTGGAGAAGTATTTTGACAAAAACAACTAAGGCAGCAGATAAGATTCTCAAAGATAATGTAGGTAAGTTCACTGACATTGTAGTGATTGGATATAATGAGGATGGTGTGATCTCTATTACATCTACTGAAATGTCCTATCCCTATGTTCATTGGATGTTGAATAAGTCGATTTTTGAAATGAATGTACATGAGAAGAATTCACTGATTGAAAAGAATGCAGAGAAAGTAGCGGAGCAAGTCGTTAATGCAGAGTAATTCCTATAATCCATTTCCTAGCTCCTACGAGGAGTTTATTTATAAGTCTCGCTATTCCCGATGGATTGAGGAAGAAAAGAGACGAGAAGATTGGCCTGAGACTGTAACAAGGTATCTGGATTTCCTTACAGACCATGTAAAGAAGGCTCATGGATACAGTATGCCCTCAGAGCTCCATAGCGAGCTGTGGACAGCGATTCACAACTTGGAGGTAATGCCCTCCATGAGATCAATGATGACCGCTGGTGACGCTCTCAGGCGGGATAATGTAGCGGGATACAATCCTGTCTCTGGAGATACCAGAGTCGTCACAAAAGAATACGGCAATGTGAAAATATCTGAACTTGATGGTCAGACTCTGACCGTTTTAAATAAGAATGGTGAGTGGACAGAGGCAACCTTTACTGGATATGGTATACAGAAAACAAGAGAGATCATATTTAGACTTAATAGTAATACGTTTAAAAAGGTAAATGCTACCGATAATCATAGGTGGGTTTTGTCTAATGGAGAGGTTGTCCCTACTTCAGAGTTAAAGCTTGGTATGGAGATTGATTTTGTCTCAGCACCCAAGCCTGAAATTGATCTAGACTACTACGATGGAGTTCGCCACGGACTAATTTATGGAGACGGAACTTCTGTTAAATCACACAAGAGAGTCAAGGGATATCATATCAGGCTTTGTGGTAAGAGTGCAGAACAATTAGAGTGGTTCAAAGACTATCCTGTTTGCTATCCTTCATCGGCAAATGGTGACCCTGTTGTTATGCTTTACGACGACTTCGCTCAAACTCATGACCTCAAATCTCTCCCCAACCCACAGGAAACAGATTCATACCTCCTTGGATTTATAAGGGGGTGGATGGGTGCTGATGGTTCTGTATCCAAGAGTAGCCAAGTATCATTGTGTGTTAATGAAGCTGGGCTGTATTGGTTATATGATAATTCTGAAAGACTGGGTTTTGTGATTCAGAGTTACTCAAAACAACCATCCGTAACTAATTACGGTAAGCGTAAATCTGCCAGTTATATTGTCAAATTCAGTCGATCATCCCTTTCAACCGAGGATTTTATTTGCTCTTGGAAGAGAGAGAACTTTAGAGAACTGAAATCTTCATTCATCGTATATGGGATACATAACTCAATAAATCAAAAAGTTTATTGTGCAGAAGTTCCGGATACGAATACCTTCGTCCTAGAGGGCGGATTGGTAACAGGAAATTGTGCATACCTTCCAATTGATGATATCAAATCATTCGATGAGGCTATGTATATTCTTCTATGTGGAACAGGAATAGGATTTAGTGTTGAGCGACAGTTCATTACAAAACTTCCAGAAGTACCAGATCAACTCTTTGAGTCAAATACAACAATTGTTGTTCACGACTCTAAAGAAGGTTGGGCAAAAGCACTTAGGCAGCTATTGGCATTGCTCTATAGTGGTGAAATACCGAAATGGGATACAAGTAAAGTTAGACCTGCAGGAGCAAGACTTAAAACCTTCGGAGGAAGGGCGTCTGGACCGCAGCCTCTCGAAGATCTTTTCCAATTCGTTATTGGAAAGTTTAGAGGTGCAATTGGTAGAAGACTCAATTCCTTGGAGTGTCACGATATTCTCTGTAAAATCGGAGAGGTCGTCGTGGTTGGTGGTGTCCGACGCTCAGCTATGATTTCCCTTAGTAATCTGTCTGATGACAGGATGCGAAAGGCCAAGATGGGTCAGTGGTGGGAAACTGAAAGCCAGAGAGCACTGGCTAATAATTCTGTCAGCTATACTGAAAAACCAGACGTAGGTTCATTTCTTGAAGAATGGTCTGCTCTCTATCAGTCTAAGAGTGGTGAAAGGGGTATTTTTAACCGAGTTGCTTCAAAGAAACAAGCAGCTAAAAATGGTAGACGAGATACTAATTTTGAATTTGGTACCAATCCATGCAGCGAGATTATCCTTAGACCATATCAATTTTGCAATCTATCTGAGATTGTAGTCAAATCAACCGACACGTTTGAAACACTTAGGCGTAAGGCTGAACTAGCTTCAATCCTTGGAACAATGCAAAGTACACTCACCCACTTTCCTTATCTCCGTAAGATTTGGAAGAAAAATACTGAAGAAGAGAGGCTTCTTGGAGTTTCTCTAACTGGTATTATGGACAATCCGTTGACCATTAATCCAGACCCCAAAATGCTTAATGAACTGAGAGATGTAGTCGTTGTTCAGAATAAAATACTCGCAGGAGAAATCGGAATCCCGCAATCAACAGCTACAACTTGCATTAAACCGTCGGGAACGGTTAGTCAGTTGGTTAACAGTGCTAGTGGTATTCATGCTCGCCATTCTGATTTTTATATTCGTACTGTGCGTGGAGATAATAAGGATCCACTGACACAATTCCTCATTCAAAGTGGAGTTCCTAATGAACCAGATGTAATGAAACCAACACAAACCACTGTGTTCTCCTTTCTGATCAAGTCCCCCAATGGTTCCATTACTCGAACTCAGATGAGTGCCATTGAGCAATTGGAACTCTGGAAGACATATCAAGAACATTGGTGTGAGCATAAACCCTCTATTACAGTGTCTGTTAAAGAGCACGAGTGGCCTGAGGTAGGCGGTTGGGTATATAATAACTTTGATATGATCAGTGGAATTTCATTCCTTCCATTCAGTGACCATACATACCAGCAAGCACCCTATCAGGATTGTACTAAAGAAGAATATGAAGCTGCTAAAGCCCTTATGCCTGACAGTATCGATTGGAATAAACTCAGTGAATTCGAAGCAGAAGACAACACATCTGGAATGCAGACACTAGCTTGTAGCTCTGATGGATGCGAAGTAGTTGACCTAACGTAGGAGAAAAAGGTGGAATACAGAACAGCAATTGAAACATTTTTCAACTGGTATGATGCTGCGGTCTGGCTTGAGGGTCAGATCAAATATCTACCAGAAGGTATGAAAATTGAAACTGCAGAAATCAAATATATCAATAATGCATGGAGAGCAGCATTTTCCTGTTCTGACAATCAAATGGAGCTTCCGCTAGATGACTAAAGATATGAAATTTGACAATGGTAAAATGCTTGCTGCTATTCCATTCCAAGACTTCCCAGATGCAATTGAAGAGCTGGTTAAAGTCTGCACTTTTGGTGCAAATAAGTACAAAAGGTCTTCTTGGAAAACTGTTCCGAATGCTAGGGAAAGATACGAAGATGCTCTGGGACGACACTTTCTAGCTCAGTATCGAAAGGATCTTGACTCTGAAAGTAAGTTGTATCATAAAGCACACTTGGCTTGGAATGCATTGGCTACTCTTCAGTTGGAAATTGAGCAACAACGAAAGACTGATCAGATTATTGATAAAACACCTAAAAAACTGGACAGTGACGTTTATAGTACAGGTTGGATTTCATGCAATGGTGTAAAACCGGATATAAACAGTACTACGGAAATCGAGGTTTACTACAGATTTGGTGGCACCAGTCGTGCTCTAGTCAAGAACTTTAGATGGCATCATGACGGATCTCTTTATGATATCCTTATGTATAGGATTCTTAAATGAGATTACCTAAGAGAGTAAGTTCTGGTCGATACGTTGATCTGAACAACTTGACTGTAGATGATGTAGATATTACTGACATCAGTAATTCACTTAATTATCTTTATAGATTCACTGGACATCACAAAGATGTAGAACCACTGACAGTTGCACAGCATACTAATCTAGTGATGAAGATTTCAGAAATTCTGTATCCAGATGATTTTGTGTTGAAGTTTGATTGTCTATTGCATGATGCACCTGAGTGTTTCTATGGAGATATTGCTACTCCACTCAAGCAGAAGTTTGGACAAGTCTATAAGGATTACGTACTAACTATTGATTCTATTGTCTATAAGAAATTGTGGCTCTTGAATGAGGACTCTTCACTTGTAGACAAGAATCTCCATAAGAGACGTAAAGAGTGTGATGGTATTTCCTTGGATATTGAGAGGCGTATCATGTGGAAAGATCAAAGAGGTAAGGACTACTGGCCTGAGGTCGAAAGCCCCTTCTCTATGAAAGATAATAAGAGACTTTTTGATGAAGTATCAGAATACAGGATCTTTAATATGGCCGATAAATATAATGAAATGATTTCAGATTATTGGAGAATGTAGTGGTAGAACTCCTGCTTATTATAATCGTTATACTTCTCTTGATTAGGTAAAATTTAGACGATAGAACAAAAAAAACCCCCGGCGTCCACTTAAGGATACCGGGGGTTTTTCTTTATTTAGAACTTTCTAGAAATCTGCTCTCTTCGTCAGTTGTTGTCTTAGCAGTTCCACCGCTTGGATGCCCTGCTCCAACATCTATTCCGGGGTAATATCCCTCACTTAAAGTCTGTCCAGTTCCAAGAAGTCCTCTAGTAAAGAACTCATATACAAACTTAGACATCTCTGGAGACAACCCTTTTGGACCCATATCATTAGTAACGAGTTTCGCCACCTCTGAAAAAAGTTTGGGGTCAGAGAATAATCTATCCAAATACACCAGAGACTGTTCTTCTGGACTCATGTTTTCGAGAACGCCACCACTAACAGCCCTCGTCTTTGCACCTGCACGAGACAAAGGACCCATTGTTGCCGTGATGATTCTGTTGATTGCTTTTTGAGCGAGATTTAATTCAGTTGAAATACCTTTCTCTGCCTTGACGGTTGGAGCTAGTTTTGCTTTTGGTATTTCAATCTTATTAACTTGAGAAATAATCTCCTTAACAAGGTCAAGGACCTCGGGGTTGCTCTCCATAACCGTTTTACCAGTTTCCATAAAAGAACTTGAAGGTTCAATTAATTTTTGGAGTTCTGCTAGGCTTGGTTTCTGACCAGAACCTGCTATCTGCTCCCTGAATGCTCTAAACCAAGCACTCATCAAACCTTGTTTTGCTAATTCATTATTACTGGAATTCACATTACCTGCAATTTGAACTAGGCTTTCAAAAGCACCCTTTGCATTGTTGGCAGAACCAAGGATTAAGTCTTTAATAACGTCAGAAGAGCTAACCCCTTTTAAAATATCACCCTCTTTAGTCAAGAAAGTATTAAGTTCGAGAACCTTAATCTTTTCGAGAGATGCTATAGCATCTTTTTCCATCTGAGCAAGGGTTTCATTGAAGGCTTTTTGATCGTTTTTGATAACGTCAAACTTATCGAGAAATTCCATTATACCTTTCTTTTCTTCTCCTGTAAATGGAAGCTCCTTAAGGACATTTCTCATAGACTCTACATCTACATTAGCTAGACCACCTTTCTGAATAGCTTGAAGGTTGATATCTTCAAGAAAGGAGTATTTCATACTGGAAGCAACTAGGTCTTGACGACCAGTCACTTCAAGTTGTTTGATTAGGGCTGGCATAAGCTGCCTCGTTTTATCCCTAAAAATAGATTGAATGCTATTAATACCTTCTTCCATAGATACTGCTGTTTCCGCAGTACCCATATTATCTCTGAATTTATTAGTTCTTGGATTTCCAACTGGCCCATCTACTCCGAATAGGTCATAATAAGATTCTTTAGCAAATCTTTTGGCATCCATCAATGCTGTTTGAGCCTCTCCAGCTAATTGATTGGTGGAGGCAACTTCATCCATAACCCTACCATTCATAGTGTCGATAAGGTTAGAGACTGCCTTCTGAGAGTCGCTTCCTCTCAATTCAGCCTGTTCTATAATCCTCGCTTTCTTAAGATACTCATCCATTTCACCGAGAGTCTGTGGAACATTTCCATCAGGAAAGATCTTCTTAAATGCTCTCGGACTCGTCTCTTCAAGTATGTCTAGGGATGCTTCCCAAGAGGGGCTATTGCTGAGAGAAATTTTACTACCAAGCTTCCTAGCTTTTTCATACTTAGCATCCATCTCAGCCTTAAAGATCTGTTCAGCTTTTCTGGCCTCTACTGCAATCTCCTTCTGGGAACCTCTCGTGAGAGATCCATAATCAATGTCGTTTAAAGCCTTTGCATTAACTTCACTGAACTGTTCTCTGAGAGTTGGGTCATTCTGAAGAGCATCAAGAATTTTAGCGTCAATTTCTAATCTTCCTGACTCTGCGAATTGGTTAACCGCTTCCTTTTCGGCAGCTTCTTTTTCTCTAGAAGCCAAAAGAGACTCATCCCTAGCTTCATTAATGTTTCTATCATTGTATCCAGCTAGATCATCTGAAGTTTTCTTCGCATAATCGTCTATACCAGACACAGCAGCAGTATCTTGAATACCTGTTTCTGGAAGTGCTCTAGTTCTTTCGAATGCAATTCCAGTACTCATTGCATTGTCAATAATATATTCATTTTTCTGAATCTTAAGCTCAATTTCAGAAATCTTTTTAGTGATTTTTGGATCACCAGTCTTCGAAGCAACCTCTCGTAGTTCAGCTAGCTCCTTTGAAAGCTCTTCGTTCTTTTTCATAGCACCACGAGCAATAGCATCCATAGTGTTTTGTTTTACTTCAAACTCACCGACTGCTTTTCTAGCACCATCAGATGGCTCGATAAACAAAGTACGATTGTCGTCAGCATACTCTCTAATCATTGCGATTGTTTCGGGATCAATTTGATCAGAATCAGTTAGTCTTTGCAGAATTCTTTTGGCTTGACCCTTTTCTCTTGCTGCATCACTGAAAAAGATTTGTAGCGGATCAATGAACGTAGTCTTTGTGATATCAGACACCTTACCGGCAGTCTTCATTGCTGCTAGAACACCAGCACCTGCAAGGAGGTTTTCGGCAATAAGTTCTATTTTACCTCTAAAAAGTTTTTGATTGAAAGTGCCTTTTTCATCAAAAGCAAGATCAGCAGGGAGTCCTATTGCACCATTTGATAAAAAATTATCAACGACAGCTATTGGGTAGTCAATAAGTCCAAAACCGTCTCCATCAGGACTCATAGTTGTAGCAGCACCAGTCTCTTGAAGAAGATACTGAGTGAACTTAGTGAGTTCTTTTTCATTCCTAGCAAGAACTTTAATCGTCTCTGGGCTAGCATTTAACAACGATCTGGCTACTGTATTCGATACATTCCTGACATTGACAGCTAGGGGTTCAAGTCCCTTTTTAGCACCGACAGATCCCATAAGGGCTTGAGTGAGAACACCGACAATATTATCTACCACACCTTCTTGTTTATGATTTCCGAAAGCCTCGTAAACTACCTGAGCACCCTTAGACTTGATACCAAGAAGGCTGTTGAGAGCATCACCAAGACCGAGCACAACAGTTGCCGTCTCTTTAAGTCCATCTTGTGCTTCTCCCAAAACAGTGTTTACAACACGTCCAGTAGGTCCACTTTGACGACCCATTTCAGAAAACTGGCCATCTACGCTAGGTACAATAACACCATCGTAAGTCAACCTTCCAACTGAATCAAGCTTAGCTCTTGGATCTTCATTATCCAATGCTTCTTGATACTTTTGATACATACGAGAAGCATAGGTTTTATCCTTGTCGTCATACATAGCTTCAGTAGGTGTTGGGAGGGGGTTTTTTCCGAAGTAAGGGTCGTTATCCTTTTTATACTGCTCAGCAGCTGGAGTACCCGGTACATCTGCAGGGAGTTCAGAGGGTAAATAACCTTCACCCTCTTTCCTCTCTGATGCAACCCTTTTGAGTTTACTAAGGTCAACTGTCTTGGAGACGGTATTGTCCTCAGACTTTTCAACTCTCTTGAGTTTACTCAAATCAACTGTTGCATTTCCCATATTAAAACTCCATTAGTTTTTACGTACCGGGATGGTATCACCATTTTTAAGTTCATACA
>Ga0210043_1002265_pt1 | contig 13205 bp, 17 predicted proteins | sample CryGeymet201501t_FD_183990 | JGI IMG/M metagenome (GOLD analysis project Ga0210043, IMG submission 183990) | Groundwater microbial communities from Crystal Geyser aquifers in Utah, USA - Crystal Geyser metaG 2015-01t (SPAdes) (version 2) | ecosystem: Environmental > Aquatic > Deep subsurface >... | reverse complement strand
AATACCTAACTTTCGCTCTATTTGAGAATGATAATCATTCTCAATTAGAAATCCGCTCTACGTGCGACTTTATGGGCTTTTATTACTCTATGGTCACACGTGCAGCACGTTTTCCATATCTATCTTGGAGCTATTCCCACTATGGTTTCTGTAGGCTAACTATCTCTATAGACAGCGTTATAGTTGTCTCTTCTTCATGAAGGACCTTTTGACACCCATGAAGATGGTACCTGCATATAGCGAAAGATAAGCTGGCTGACGCAGGATGATCGGTCCCAGGTGAACTCACCACGAGCCGCCGGAAGGGATTTGAGTCCAGAAAGTTAGCTCCTGGAGCTATATGACGACTGTGCTTCAAAATGGCAATCTCTAGAGTTGAAAGATACTTAGGGAGCTGTCTCAATCAGAGCTCTTTCGGCGGGCGGGCGTGTGAGTCCGTGATCGTACTAGTTCGGAAGAGAGTATTGAGCAGCATGCTTTAAACGAAATGCATAGAGCAGATAATCCTGGTTGAGCGGTAACCGGTAAAGTCCGAAGGCCCTCAGGACCTGACTAAGTGTGACGGGAATAGGCTATAATCCGGACTGAAAAAAGCTCAGCGCGAGCATCGGTCCGCTTTCTGCTGTCTGGAGGTTATCGGTATAGCAAAATATCTTCCCAGGTATAGTGGTAACGCCCCAAATAAATTCCTCCATACTTACAAACCCATACTGGGTTTGTGAAGATCTTCGTCCCCCATTCAATTTTGTATTCGTGGTAGATTCCTACCAGTCTTCTAGCGGAAGTCCTAGTTGACCATAATAGAGTACCGCTTTTAAAAACTCTGTGTGCTCGCTTTTTATAAAAAAAGGGGCAGACCCTAGATCTATGAAGGCCCTCAGGACATAACTGAGTGTGACGGGAATAGCCTAAATTCAACTCGAGTTAAACGAGTCGAGGCGAAGACTTCAATTGCTCTACTTGCAGAGTATCGTTCGTTTCTTTCCCATAGAACAGTACACTCTTCAAATGGTAGCCAGATATCTACAGAGTCTATATTAAGGACTACAATAGAGATACCATCATCCGGGAAAGTATGATTAAGTGGTATTCCAAGACCTCCGATTTCATGGATGACTTGAAGCCCCCTAACAAAGTGTCGTCTGCTCATCTTCCGCTATACTGACGAACAGTACTATGAGCTTCTCGCAGCGAGCAATCAAGAGCCTCGCTACAAGCCTTGATCGCATGACCAACTTCAGCCAGATGCTGCCAGGTCAGACCAGGAGTCTTCATCAGGTTCTCAATCCTACCAGCAGTATAAGAACGAATCTGCTGAAGCTGCTTCAGTTCACGGATTGCCTCATCGAGTTCCATTTTCGCCCTCTTTCTGTGAAGGATCCTCCACCTTCACTATGATGTCGATAGCTTGCCAACCGTGGTTAAACTGTGGAGTACCGATCCTCTGCTCACCCTTGAGACATTGTAGTCCCAGTTGATTCCAGTTGGCTAGTAGCGTCCCAGGGATTATTGCGGTTGAACCTTATGATGATTTTGTCATCCTAACTCCTGAATGAAGGCCCCTCCACCTTCAATTGGTCGATCAAGCTGCCCAAGTCGGGGTGATGAATTAGAAGAGATGACCCTACGGTCACCTCTCCTCGCGTCTATTCGGCGATGGCCTGCTTCCGTCGCCCGACCAGCGGACGACGAGTAGGGGGTTCAGGTGCAGGTTCATCGTCAGCTTCAGCGGAGGATTTCTTCCCCTTCTGAAGCTGCTTCTCCCAGCCTTCACGAACAGTTTCGCGTTCCTGGTCGTACGTTGGAATGACACCCCTGCCCTGACTGTCGTCGAGGGCTTCCTTGAAACCCTCTGTGGCTCCAGTACCGTCTGCAACCCCCGCAGCAGCACCAACCACAACGGCCACTGGCAAACCCAGCACCAGGGTTACGATCTTCACGCTACTCTTGATGGTCATGGTCTCCTCCTTGGCAGGAGGGAGGGACTTAGCGCCCCTCCCTCTTCTACCTAGTGGGTGTAGCTGAAGGCCGGGCTATCGCTGCGCCGACCGTTAGCCTGTGACGGGCCCTCGTCCGCTGCCTGACGCGGACCTTGCCACTCACGCAACGAGAGCTGCGTGCCAGACGCCTTGTGCAGAGCCTGCACTTCGGCGTCGCCACCCTCCAGTTTGAAGTACAGCTTCGCGGCCGAGGCCACGTCGCCGTCCAACGGAATGCGACGGACGCTGGCGGGCGTGTTCCGCTTGTGCTTCCAAGCGAGCACATAGATGTGCTCGTACTCCCGGCAGTCCTCCGCGAGAACCGGGAACTGCTCGAACGACACTTCCTCACCAGCGATGGTGAGGGTGCGCTCCTCGACAGGGAGGTCGTAGTCCACGACCTTGTCCCCGTCCATGATGGGGTCCCCGATGTCCGAAACCTGGTACCGCACGAAGCGGTCCCAGTTGAACGCTCCCTGGTACGCCTGCTTCTCGCCACCGCCAATGGGCCAGAAGCCCCGGAGGCCCACCGTCTGGGCGAGGAACCGGGTCAGAGCCAGCGCCCGTCCGCCCTCACCATTGTTCGGACGGATGTCTCCGTCCTCCCAATCGCTATCGATGAAGTGCAGTTCGATGATGCGACTGGCGAACTGCTCAGCGCTGGGAAGCACACCGATGTTCTCGAGCGGCCTGAACGACTCGACGAACTCGTCTTCGCCGAGACGATGCAGGCGACCGTCCGTCTCCCGCTGCATCGCCTCGTTCCAGCTGCCGAACCAGAGTTCGCACAACTGGTCACGCAGAATGTTCTGGAGGTTGCGTGCCTCTTCCGCTTGCTGCTCGCTCGGGACGCGCACTGCCTCGAGGGAGTCCTGGTCATTGTGAAAGACCAGGACGTTGTCCGTCACAGTGAGACCTTCCCGCCCATAACAGACGGAGAAGCGCGGGTTGATCAGCCCGCCCTGCTGATTGACACCGGGATAGGTATCGACCAGCACGGCCAAGATATCGAGTCCCGTCATCGACTTGATGACGTCCAACGTGTTCAGTCCTTCGGCAATCAGACTCTTCATGTTCTGCTCCTAGGAGGTCGTCCTCCGCCAGAGCAGGCCCTACCCTCCCCTTTGTGGGAAGCCGGTCTGCTTGCGCAGCCTTGACCTGGTCTGCTCTCATAGGGAACGTAAGTGCGTTGTCAGCTCTTACCAGAGGTTTCCTACACAAGCAGGCCCTACTGCTGCCTGCTTGCTTTCTGCTGGAGGACACTACGACCACCGAGAACGGCCCTATTCTTCCTTCTTTATCTCGCCATGAGAGCAGGCCCTACCTCTCGGTGGAGCCGAACTCCCTAGCGGAGCCTTAATCTGACCTGCAATCATGAAGTCCGTACCCAGCCCGTACTCTTTCCATATAGGAAAGCAGCAACGGAAGGTGCCGAGTCTCCATCATCGGAGGCCCTACTCCGAAGAGTAGAGCCTCCTCCGGATCCGGGGGTTCTAATTGGACAGCACAAGCTGCCCATTAGAGGAGGCCCTACTCCGCCGTTACACAAAGTTTACATGTTTTTTACTAATTTCCTAGTTGAGTAGAACTTTAGTTAGCTACAAAGCGTTTATACTACAACGGCCTGTGGATGTAGAGAACTATATATCTATAGAGATAGAAGAGTACAAACTCTATAGATATATAATTCTTTACATTCAACCAACCTGCTTCATGGCATCCTTCAGTGTGCCGAAGGATGTTATGGCACCTGCCGCCAGGGAGCAGATAACCACCCCCCACAGAAGCTTGAGTCCGAGGGACATTCCTCCAACGGCGACGACTGTGCCAGTGCTAATGCCCTTGACCATGACCGCTCCATTGCTCATGATCACCATGCTTGCGATAGGATCAGGCATGGGCATCCTCCTCGTACTCCTTGCGGAATAAGGTATTCTGCACTCGGGTGGCCCTGCCACCCTTCAGGACCTTACCGGTACCCAGCGTCAAGCGGGTACCCTTCGGCCCCCGCTCGTAGAGGGCCTTGCCCCCCTCAAGTCGCACGTACGTCCCGCGTGGCCCGCTCTGACCTGCCCACTTCTTCATGTTAGTCCTCCATTGAGGCAGGCCCTACTCCGTAGAGTAGAGCCTAGACCTCATAGGAAGAGGGCGGTCTTGAGTGCTCTGCGATGAGCGAAGACTTGAGGTTCTCCGCCTGGCCTTAGGGCGCAGACGCGACCTTCAAAGTCCAGTGTCTGGGTCATCAACCAGGCTATAACCCATCCCTCTCCCTGTTTGTGAGCGAACACGGTGCCAGTCTCCGTGTTCTGCTCGAGCAGCGTGAATTCTCGTAGCTTGAGAGAGCGTAGTCTGCCATTATCGGCAGACTTCTCCAGTAGCTTCTCGAACATCTTGAGGAGTTCTTCGTCACTCATGATGTTCGTCCGATGAAGAACGGAAAGAGCACTAGGACCCACTTCCCGAAGAAGAGGGCCTTCGTTCTCTTCCCGTCGAAGAGAATGGTACGCATGGTAGTCCTCCACCAAAGCAGGCCCTACCCGTTACATTTTGTTTACAAGTTCGGGGACTCCTAGTTTCCTCTCCCGTGTCGATGTTACAGCTGTGTTACAGTTGTAACAGAAATACAACGAAACCGCCCGCCCACCCCTCACGCCCCAAACTAACCTTATAGGTAGAGTCGCACCAAACGGCAAAGACGAAGAAGAGAAGGGTGAAAGTTTAGGAGAACAAGGGGTACAGGACCTTCTCTTCTGAGGCTTGCCGTAACGCAAGCGAAGAAGAAACGAGCGAGAAGCGATAGCTCGAGCGAGTGACGACTGAGCGATAACCAGCTTCGCTATACTGTAGCCTAGACTTCTCAAACTATGGAGAGTTGTGTCTCTATAGAGTAGGCCCTATCTCATCTTCAGAGGAACTTTTCCTCCACTAGAGTAGGCCCTACCTATTCTCAGGGTAAGACCTACTCTAGTGAACTAGACTTCCAGGTTCCGCTCCGGCTCCTCTTCGTCCTCCAGGAACATCTCGAAGTAGAGTGCCGGATTAGCCAGCATGCAGAGAGTCATCCCCATGATCATGGGGATGATGATTCGGGGCATCGCCAGCGCTGGCAATATATGCCAGCTCGTAATGGCGACACCGATGAAGTTGGAGACGAGCAACGTCCACATCCCTTGCTCATTCGAGAGCCCCAGCTGCTCGGAGAGAGTATGATTCCTCTTCTCCGTCTGGAACGCCATCATGTAGACGAACGTCAGCAGGCTGGCCAGGAAGAACCAGCCTGGCACAGCCAGTAGGAGTTGAAGTCCACCGATGGTGAACAAGATACTCCCCAGGACCGTGGCGTAGAGGATAACGTCCTCTATCGTCAGGGCCCGTAGCCATGTTTCCATGGCTTCCTTCGCTGCTTCAAACTTCTTCATAGTAGTCCTCCACAGAGACAGGCCCTACTTCCTGGAGAGAAGAGGAAGTAGGGCCTACCTAGGAGGCATTGAAGCTCAGAACGAGAGGTAGTCCGTAGTACGGACTGCCTTCTCCAATTCGAAGGAGAACCCATCAAAATCGGTCCCCTCATCGCCTCGGTAATACTCAATCTTGAGGTCCTCCGGCTTCACGAAGAAGCCGTGCACCCCCAGGTGCTCCGCAACTATCTTGCGGACCTCCACTTCATCGATTGTGACTTTCATTCTTCGTCCTCTACAGAGACAGGCCCTACCCGAGCGGCCTGTCTCTCTACTCCTAGTGGTCCACGTACTGCCGAGCAGCCGTATTCGCGGGCTGTATGTCCCACTCCTCCGGCATGGTGTCACCCACATCGAAGCCGGGGCACTTGGGCTTGGTGACGAACACGAAGCCCGTACTCGTCCACTTGACCAAGCCCCCACCTTGTGTGTGGTAGATGGGGTCGGTACAGTCTTCAATGGAGACATAGGACCCAAGGCCAGTGGGATTACTCGACACGGGCGACACTTCGTCATCCCGGTACCAGGATTCGACCAACTGCTCGCCGCTTTCGCTTTCGACGAGGTAATAGACGGTCGTTCCCGACTCATCATCGGGAACGTTTGCGGAGTCCGTAATCGTCCCCTTGCCTTCCGGCGTGAGGACCACGTCGCCAATCTTCATGTTGCTCTCCAAAAGAGAAGGCCCTACAATCCTCCAGGAGAGATGGGAGGATTGTAGGGCCTGGCTCTTGTTTGGCGTTACAGTTTTCCGAAGTAGGAGAATGCCTCTTCGGACTCCACTACGACGTACCTCATGGATAGGTGGTGAACATTCTCCTTGTCAACGTTTTCTGCGGTAACGTTGACCTTCTCGTGGGCCTCTTCTTCCGTCTCATAAGGCCCACTGTACCTTATGGAGACTCTGGATGTAATTCCAGGGAGAAGAACGGCGTAGCCGACAACAGACCAGGGCATTTTGATTTCTCCAAAAGAGCAGGCCCTACTCCTTCGGGAGTAGAGCCTTTCTCTCATCCGAACTTCTTCACCCACTGCTCGTGGGGAAGGATGCGGTCGCCACCCTGGGCCTGGGCCCGGAGATCTTCCCGGTTGGGGGAGGATGCAATCGTCTCGCCCTTGCGGACGAGGTGCAGCATCTTCCCACTAGAGCGGGAAGATTCGAGTGAGGCCAACTTGGCCTCCAGCTCGCACATTCGTTCCTCCAGCTGTTTCATCGTCAATTTCATTTCATCTCTCCTTTTCGTCCATTAGAAAAGACCCTACATCTTAGGGAGAGAAGCTAAGATGTAGGAGCCAACAGAGAAGGTCCTACCAGAGATAATGAGTGTCTCTGGTAGGACCTTCTCTCTATTCGTTGCAACCGAGCCAGTGAGTCTTCGCCGCCATGCCGTCCACAGTGAGTTCTTGCTTAGCCCACCGGAAGACATGCTCCCCGGTCGCGGGGAGAAACACCGTCACCGAGGCAACGGCCTCCCCCGCCAACCCACAGTGGCTGCTGAAAGCAACCACGACCAGGTCGTGACCCTCAGCTGCGACTGCCCGCTCAGCAGCCGCGAGGCAGTTTTGCAACGCATGGTTTGCCGCCGGGTTGCGGCTGTTCACCACCCCCTCCAGTTGGTACGGCATGTACCTCGCGGTCCCCTCTCGGGGACCGCCGAATCCAGTCTGCTGAACGATCGTCATCGTGTCTCTCCTTGGCAACCACACAGGATTGCCCATGAGAGAAGGCCCTACCCGCTATCAACGGTTCGTCCATAAAGGAAGACCCTACAGGTAGAGGAAAACATGGAGTACATAGTACCCGAGCACCCCAACGGAGCAGGCCCTACTAGCACACGGCAACGCAGCACGGAGCAACGCAGCACGGAGCAACGCAGCGAGCGCAGCGAGCGCCGGGGTTGTGTCAGATAGCAGAGTTATAGCCGAACGACGCTTAAAGACTAGTCTTTTTTAAGGACTAGGAGGTTCTACTCCTAGCCCCGTTAGACTATTTCTCCTTCCATCCGTGGGGGTCAAAGGAGATGATGATCTTATCCTTCACCATCCCGTTAGTGTACCACTGGAAACCACACCCCAATGCATATGAGATGCAGTTTGCAGTTCCACCGCCAGTTCCGTCATAGCAGGCCATCAAGATATGGCAAGCCTTCACCATTTCATGATTCCTGCGATCAAGAGTCTCACTATAGAGACCCCGATCAGGAACTGGGGTGACGGAGTAGCAACGGTCAATAATCTGACGATACCGTCGCTTACTATCCGTCACCCACCGGTTAGTCTGCTGATCGCAGCCTCCCGGTACATACGCGTGGACACGAAGCCGCATTGCCAAAGCGACTTCGGCGAGGATCTGGTCATAACCTAACGCCATCCCAGTGATGACGTCGGTTGCACCGGCCCACTTCAGTCCTAGTTCGACTTTGTGTCGAATATAGTCTGAGTAGGGGCCGATCCCATTGTACTCGTTGCCGAGTCTCTTGGGGCGGTGACCAGTACCAGCTACGACTACTTCGCCTATGAGTCTCCTTTCCTCAGGACCTTGAGCGTGGACCTCAGCCCTGATTTCATCCCTCACCTGCATGAGCAGGATTCCGAGGTAGTTAGCACCCTTGCCATCTTCGCTAACTCCCCAGAAGGGATCGAACCACCAACGACCTTGACCGTTGGTGGTGCAGTGAGTGATTCCTTCCACTCCTGTGGCAAGCAACTGAGCCCGCATATCAGGATCACGGAACTTACATCGTAGGACCTCTAACATCACGAGTTCCTTTGACTCATTCCAATCCGGACGGAGGACGACCTGCTTGCCAAGCTTCCTGGCTTCAAAGCCATTGAGTCCCTTGAACTTCTCTCGACTCTCGGGATCCATTGTCTTCTCAGACTGGAAGGCTGATTCGGCGGACAGGTGCCCCTCGTAAGGAGCACCCATCCGCACTTCAGCCATGTTGGAGAGGAACCACCGAGGACCACGGAAAACCGTGATCATTAGTGGCTACCTCCCAACTTCTCCATCTCCACCTTGACAAGGGCTGGAGTCTTCTTCGCGAGGATGCTGGTGACGAATTCCGTCATCGCATGGTCGCTCTTGACTCTCCGCAGCCCAATATTGGCGGAGACAGGATCGACACCAATCACCTTATCCAGGTTGTCCCGGATAAGGTGACACTCATGCTTCCCGAGCTCGATCGCCATCTCTGCGATCTGAGGAGCGAACAAGTCCGGGAAGGTCTTCTCTACCATCCTTTCCGCCTCATCAGACGGCCGAGTGGGATCACCATCAACTCGGAAGAGTTCCGGATCACCCTCAAGGAACCGTCTGATTTCCCAGGCGAGGCCATTCTCCTGCATCGTCTTGTCAATCGCAGCCTCATGGACTGCGTTCATCAAGAACGGCAGGCGAATGCCAGCGAGGCCCAGCTTATGACATAGAGTCGCTGCTGGACCGATGCCAACCTTGAGTGCGTAGGCAGCGAATGCTGCTTTGGCAGACCCAAGGTCCGAATGATGGTCGAACGCAATGAACTTCAACGTCTCTTCATTACGCTCACCATCGAGGAGTTTCTGAAGCGGGGTGTAGTCCACCCACAACTTCTCCAACTCCTCGTCCGTGAACGAATGCATATGTGGATCAGATTCCACAATATGCAGCCGTCGAGGATCGAGCTCCTTAGCCAGAGCCTTGGAGATTTTCTCCTCCTCAATCATCTGACTAACGATGCTGAGGGGAGTAGTCTCTTCAGACTGAGTGGCGTAGGCTACCCAATCCTTGAGGCGTACGATGCCTGCGTTGTCACCATCGCAGTCACCATACATACCGACCTCAACGTCATCGGGGTTGAACATGGGATCCGGTCCATACGGAACCCAGTCAGCCGCCGTGACGATGAGTGCGAGGCGAGAACCCCAGACAGCGGGTCTCGGATCGCGATGGGCAAGCACCACGTCTCCTTCCAGGACATGGAACTTCCCACGTCGCTCAGCCGACCGAATAGCCTGCTCCTCAGGCATATTGGCCGAGAGCCCCTTGAACCCCCGTAGGAGACGGGAGTTATACGCGACGTGTCCGCGAGGCACCCGCGGATCAACCATGATCACCGTGCGATAGCCACGGCAACCATGATTGACCGTTTTGTACACCAAGCCAGGCAAGCGCTTGGTGAGTTCGCCCGCAGTCACGTCCGTCTTGATCACGTCACCGTTACGGGTACTAACGGTGGTTTTCGTGATCAGCCCGAACAGGTCCTCACTAATAGACGTGAGGGCACTGTTCTGGACTCTCGTCGAGTCGCTGAACGTGAAGCCGTACACGTCCGCGACCTTCTGGCCCTTATCCATCGGGGGATAGAGGGCCTGCCGAGCGAGATCGTTCACGAGGCGCAGGATCTGACTCATCGCCAGAACCGGGCCCACTCCTTCCAGGAACCAATCACTGTCGATGGTATCCTGGACGAACTGAACGATCTCCGGCTCAAGGAGCAGGTAGGTCGACATAATCTTCGACCCTTGACCATCAAGGGACATATTACCCGTCAGTCCCTTGATGATCCTGCTTTCTCGAACCGCTCCCTGACGTGTCGTCTGGAAGATAACGGCCCCACGGATCCGAGCGTCCGGATCCATGATGGTCTCGTACCAACCAGGCTCCACGTCAGCTGGCATGCCGAGGGTCAGCGGGTTTCCACTCCGCTTGCGTCCAGCCTTGATCCAGCGGCACTCCTTATCTACCTCAAAGCCGTTAGTCTGCATGGCCTCGGGGTAGATTTCCATCCGCTCCTTGATGTCACCGACACATCGGAGCGGACGAGTGACCGGGATGGGATGCCATTCCCGACCGTCCTTCGAAGTGGCAACCCACTCGCCGCTCTTGCACTTGACTTTATAATCCTGAGCCAAGCACCGACGAGCAACATCGAGCAGCGGCATGACACGCTCAACCAGACGCGTGCCCATCCACCGCTCGGTGGGACTGTCACTCTGAAGGAGACTCACGACCTGGTCCTTGATGCGGGCATGACCCGTCATCGTACCAGCGACGTGAGCCAACGAGCGAGTGTGCTGAACCGTAAGCACAATCGCCTTCAGCTCCTGACCTCCAACAGTAACAACCTGTCGAGGATCAAGAACTTCAACGCCATAGTCCTGCTTGATGACCTTGAGAGCATCATCCAGGGACTTCTGGCGCAAGAAGTGGGGCACCTGGCCGAATTCGAAGATTCGACCAGTCTTGTCACTGATCTCGTTGATCAGTTCCAAGGCCCAAGGTAGCTTGGGCACCCCGCCCTTAACCTTCAGGAGTTTCCGCTCATCGATCATGATGTCGACAAGCCGTCCGTCCTTCAGGCAAGGCATCTCAGTATCAGGGACGACCATGGCAACCATCTTGCCACCATGGACGGGGAAGGTGCCTTTGTCACCTACCTGATACTGATGCGTCACGTCCAAGGTGAGGAACAAGGTGATCCTCGTGAGACCATCCTTCACCTCAACCTTGATGGTCGTGTCTTCGACCGTGGCCTTGCGAACACGATGGAACTTCATGCTCACTTGACCGTTGCGGTCGATCTTCGTCCGCTTCGGACCACTACCCAGGGTAACGATACCATCACCCCGAGTGTTGATCTCCTTGCCAACGAGTAATGCAGCCGTCTCGTTAGCGAAGAAGACACCGTCCTCGTAGGACAGACCAATCATTTCGTCTTGGCCAGTCCTTGCTTCGAGGAGCAGTTCGTCTGTGGTCCGCTTGATCCCCAGAAAGTCAAGGTCATAGATGACTCTCTTGACTACCTGAGTCTCAAGTGAGGACGAACGGTTGGCGTAGGATTCTGACACCTTCGCCATTTGCAGCCGAGGCCCACCCCTGACAGCGGCCAGAAGGACATGATCATACGAATTCTCGTAGACCACGCCATCCTTCCTGACCCTGATGGGCTTCGGGTCCGCGTTCAACGGCAGGGTGGTGTAATTCACCCTGCTTTTCGCCGTCACCAAGAACGGGGCCACGAGAGCCTTGCCCTTGATGTCCGACGTCGCCCGGATCGACTCATCCCCGGTGAGGTGGGTATAAATACCCTGACTCCCCAGGTAGTCGATAACCAACCGAGCGGCCTCGATCTGAGCCTGAGCGGGATGCATCCCGCCGTCACCCTGGACATAATCCAGGAGGCTTTGATCGAGGAGGACCGTGGCCTCATGCTCTGTTCGGACGTCCTTTTCCGGCAGGACGATCTTGCAGAGCCGAGACGCACGGTCAGCCAGCATGCTGCTCATGCGAGTCTCGGTAATGAGTCTCGCCAGCGCGATGGCTGCTTCGGCACGGGCGATGTCAGCCTCGATGTCCCGCTTTCGTCGGGACTGATAGGCTGACATCTCCACGTTCCCACAGTCACGCACCAACATTCCCATGAGTCTGAGATGCTGGAGCGTGACATGGAACGAATTGGTGAACGGAGAGTTCAACCTCTTCCGATCACCACGTACGAACTTGTTGATCGACGGCAGCTTCGCCTCATAGAGAGGCTTCAACTGGTCGCGCAACAAGCCCAGAACGTTATCGACAACGCTCTGGTAGGGATCGGTGATTTCATAGTAGATCTCACCGACCTCCCTATCGTACGCAAACCGGATGGTATCCAGGAGCCTGGATCCAACCGGCAGCTCCGGGGTCTCAAGCCGGAACTTCAGGAGGCCCACCCTGACTGGATGGATGATGTCACCACCAACCTCCAGCCATGTTCCAGGGGACCTCCTGGTCTGCTGCATCGGCCAGTCCACATTGACGAGAATCTCGTTTCCTGTGAACTTGACGATGCTAGTGGCATCCTCTGACCTCTGAGGAGCAGAGACCATGAGGACCTCCCCGATTGATGTCTCAATCAAGGGGCAGCTAGCCGCCAACATCTCAGCGGTCAGCTGTACCTCTTCTACGGCGAGGGATCTGATGGACTGCAGATCCCTCCCTCGCTTAACTACGAGACTCTCCTTTTCTCGCAGTACGTAGCGCCCACAATAGGAGATCTTCAGCTCCCATGTGGTTCAGATAGACCAGCGATCGGGCTACTACAAGGGTAGCCATCTTACTGGTCTTTTCCCTTGACATCACCCACTCAAGCTCGAGCTCTTCATTGAGAGCCTGAGCCTGAGCGGTGACTGCTGGGGAGACTTCCCCCATAGCCCCAGCCACTAACAACAAGACGCGAATCGTCTCGATGTTAATGGCAGCGACTACGGCGTCCGTCATACCATGGTCGTGCAGGAGGACCCATAGGTCCCGGACCTGCTTACCGAGGTGATGGAAGCCACAGAGTTCCAGGGCAGACTCAAAGCCCTGCAACTCTCGGCCCAAGTCCTCCACCATGAGGTGACTCATTAAGACATCACCTCTACTAGGGCCGCACCGAGGCGGGCGTAATCCACCTGCCTCAGTTCCCGACATACGCCCCCCCGGATGCGGTAGACGTTGGCCAGTTTCCTGGCCTCCGCCTTCCGCTTCTTGGCGGCAGCCTCAGCCTTGGCCTTGGCCTTAGCCTCAGCAGCGGCCAAGGCCTGCTCCGCCTTCTGGCGGGCCACAACGTCAGCCCACCAATAGCGGAGTGAGGCAGCCTCAGCCATCCGCCGCCTCTCCTTAGAGGAGAGGCCCTTCCGGCGGGTGGGCCGCCTTCGGGCAGCCTTAGCCACCCGCCGGGCCTCCTGCTCCGCCCGGGCCGTCTCCGCCCGGTTCAGTCGAGCCTCCCGACGGGAGGTCCGCTTGACCACCTTGCGGTGATCCCGC
>Ga0210043_1002262_pt1 | contig 13221 bp, 10 predicted proteins | sample CryGeymet201501t_FD_183990 | JGI IMG/M metagenome (GOLD analysis project Ga0210043, IMG submission 183990) | Groundwater microbial communities from Crystal Geyser aquifers in Utah, USA - Crystal Geyser metaG 2015-01t (SPAdes) (version 2) | ecosystem: Environmental > Aquatic > Deep subsurface >... | reverse complement strand
CTGGATTATTTAAATTTCCCATGTGTTATTTCCTAACTTCGTAGTTGTTGAAAAGAGATTTTCTCTCAATTGCTTGAGAGAAAATCTTATTTCCGTAAACCAAGCTCACTAATAAGCTTGTTATAGCGTGCTACAGATGTATTTCGTAAATACTTCAGTAAACTTCTTCTCTGCCCTACAAGTTTCAACAAACCACTACGCGAATGAAAATCCTTTGCGTGGGTTTTGAAGTGACCTGTAAGGTTGTTGATGCGCGTGGTAAGCAACGCAACTTGAACTTCTGGGGAACCTGAATCCTTTTCATGGACTCGATTCTTCTCAATAACTTGTACCTTCTGCTCTCGACTAATTGACATTAATACTTTCTCCTAATATTTCGGGTCTTTGTTAGCGAATTAACGCCCCACAATCAACTTCAAAACCCCGTTTATGTAGCGGATAACGGATCTGCAACAAAGACCCGCTTTATCTTGCTGGAATGAGCCTCTAGCCAGGCTACGGCAAACCCCTCGGGCCCCAGCAAAATCTGAGCTCGCTCTCCCGAAACTTGCTCCCACGGTCGCCCGTTTCTTACAACATCCACATCCTCGGAAGATATCTCTTTAATATCAAACAGTTTCTCAAGATCCTCCAAGGATAGCCATTTTCTAAACTGACCAGATTCCAGGGAATACGGCCCCATTCCCACACGGTGCAAAAGACTCAGATGGCCCTCAACCCCCAAAAGCTCAACCCCCCAATCTCTGGCGAAAGCTCGAATATAACACCCAGCACTCACTTCAACCTCAAAGCGCCAAACCCAAAACTCCCGTTGCTCAGCGTCTTTACGGCTCTCAAAAGCAAGATGTCGGGCCAATTTGAGCTCAACCCTCTTCGGCTTGAGCTCTTTAACCACCCCTTGTCGAGCCCAATCATAAGCTCGTTTTCCGTCGACGTGCTTGGCCGAAAATTGAGGCGGAATCTGATCGAAAGTTCCAATTTTGGATTCTAAAAATTTTTGTAACTGAGTCTCGTTAAACTGAGCGGCTTTAGAAGAGGCTTCTTCTAAAAGTTCAAACTCTAGTGCCCCAGTCGAATCATGACTGTCTGAAGGAACTCCAAAGACCAGTTCGGCAATATACGTTTTGTCGAGGCCTTCTAAGGGGTGAATCAACTTCAAACCTTCGCCATAGCCGACCAGTAAAAGACCTTCCGCAAAGGGGTCCAAAGTGCCATTGTGACCAATGCCCTTTCGCCCTTTCCCTGGCAAGTTATGTTCGGCTTTGAACTGACCTAAATGCTGTTGAGAACTAACACCTTGTGGCTTCCAAAGTAAAACTAAGCCCAAACAACAACTCCCAAAAACTGCTTAAGCGTTTGGTTGTTGTTGATCGTCAGTCTTTTTAGAAGCTGCACTCTCGAGAGTCGCCGCAATTTGTTCTTGCTGATAAGCCTCAATGATATCGCCTTGTTTGATGTCATTGTAATTCTCTAGAGAAATACCACATTCGTATCCTTTAGCGACTTCTTTCACATCATCCTTGAAGCGTCTCAAACCACTCAACTTACCGTTATAAACAACTCGACCATCTCGGATCAAACGAGCCAAAGCTCCTCTGACGAATTTACCCTCTGTTACGAAACTTCCGGCAACAACTCCAGACTTGCTCAAGTTAAAGACATCACGCACTTCCGCTTTGCCCAACTCGCTCTCTTTGATGTCGGGACTTAGGAGTCCTTCCATCGCAAGCTTCACTTCATCAACCAAATGGTAGATCACTTCATACGTCTTAATCTGAACACCTAAGCGTTCAGCCTCAACCTTACTCTTGGAGTCGGGTCGAACATTAAAACCAATGACAATTGCATTGGAAGCTGAGGCCAGAAGAATATCGCTTTCAGAGATTCCGCCAATTCCAGTTCGAATGATTTTCAATCTAACTTTATCCGTAGGAAGATTTCCCAAAGACCCTTCAATGGCCTCTGCAGAACCTCTAACGTCAGCCTTAAGAACCAAAGGAAGTTCCAAAATTTCACCTTCGTTCATTTTGGCAAACAGGTCTTCTAAAGTCATTTTCGACTTCAACTGTTGTTTCTCTTCAGCTTCTTTAGTTTTCCTGAGATCAATCAACTCACGCGCAGCTCGCTCGTTAGCGACCACATTAATGTTATCTCCAGCGTTAGGAACTCCGTCTAAGCCTAAGATCTCCACAGGCATAGCAGGAGTGGCTAGTTTTAAATTCTCGCCTCGATCACTCACGAGCGCTCGAACCTTACCAATGCTTTGGCCGGCCACAATAAAGTCACCCACCTTAAAAGTTCCTTTTTGAATCAAAGCGGTAGCCACTGGACCACGCCCCTTATCCAAATGGGCTTCAACAATGGAGCCTTCTACCGCACCTTCATAAGGAGCTTTGAGCTCCAACAATTCCGCTTGAAGCTGAATGGCCTCAATAAGCTTATCCATACCCTCGCCCGTGTGAGCCGAACAAGGAACAAAGATGTTCTCTCCGCCCCAGTCCTCAGAGACAACTTCGTGCTCGGATAACTGTTGTTGAATTTTTTCAACATTGGCTTCGGGTAAATCAATTTTGTTAACGGCAACAATCAAAGGAACACCCGCAGCTTTAGCATGGTCGATCGCTTCTTTGGTTTGAGGCATAACTCCTTCAGAGGCTGCGACAACCAACACCACAATGTCGGTCACCTTGGCACCGCGTGAACGCATGGCAGAAAAGGCCGCGTGACCTGGGGTATCCAAGAAAGTAATCATTCTAGATTGATCCAGTTCTTTCTTCGCGCCCTTAGCTTCCACTTTCTTCTTCAGCTTCTTTTGCTCAGCCTTCGTAAGTTTTGAAAACTTTAAATTATCAACCACTTCATCAACATTCACCTGATAAGCACCGATGTGTTGAGTGATTCCACCTGCTTCGCCAGAAACCACACGCGCTCGACGGAAAAGATCCAAAATAGAGGTCTTACCGTGATCGACATGCCCCATAATAGTAACCACTGGCGCACGAGCTTTTAAATTACCTGTTTCAGGCTCTTTGGCATTTTCTTCAAGAATTCTGCCTTCTGACATGGTCACATCACGAGTGTCATAACCAAATTCCGCTGCGATAAGAGAAATTGTATCCTGATCCAAATACCAACTTTCGGTGTCTCGCCAGTCTTCTGGACCTTCAACACCCATCTCTTTTAACTTGCGCTGCAAAAACCGAGATTTCACTCGAAGTTGCTTCGCTAAAGTATCAACGTTCATACGAGTGTCGAATTCGACATATTTATTCTTAGAGCTCATCTCAACAGTAGAGACTTTCGAACTTCCACGAGAAAGATTGAGTCGTTTTTTGCGAATTTGATAAATACGTTCGCGGCGCAAATAGTCGGTAGAACGGAACTGTTGATCCGTAACCTTTGGAACAAGAGAGCTTCTCTTCTTTTGACTCTCTTCTCTTTGAATCTCTTTTAAGATGGCATCCGCAGTTCGTTTAGAACTCGCTGCCATTTGCTCCTTGCTACCAGAGGTTGTTTCTTCTTCACTGGCCTCTTCCACAATTAAAGGTCTTCGAGGCTCACGCTTAAGACTTTCACGAGAAGCAACACGAATCACGCTATAACGCTGATTCTCTACTTCAACAGGCTTCTCAGGAAGCACAGGCTTTTCAGAAAGCACTTCTTCTTTCTCTTCGACGGGTGCCGTTGCGGCTGCCGCTACTTCTACCGCAGGCTCCAATGTCGGAGCCTCAACAACTGGTGCAACAGATTCTTCAACCGAAGCGGCTTCGGCAGCCAACTCTTTAGAAACATCTTCCGCCGGAGTGGTTGTTTCCGGATCTGCTCGACGAGATCGCGTAATAACGACCGCCTGCTTTTTTCGAACCGCAGGCTTTTTCTTGCGTCTAACCACTGTCTTTTTTGAAGTGGCGGCTTTTTGAGATTTTTCGTTCAAAAAGTCTTTGATCTTATCCACATCGCCGTCAGAAACGTCGGCCATGTGATTTTTTAGATTTAAGCTCAATGGTTTAATCTTTTCGATCAAATCAAGGGCCTTGATGTCGAGTTCTTTAGCTAGTTCGTAAACCTTCATTCAAATCCTTTTGCTAATCGCTTCTAGCAGGCTCTTTACGCCTTTTCCCCACTGTTTTCTTTTTCTTTTCCGTGAGCTGCTAATTCGGCTCTGAGCTTCTCTTCGATGCTAGACATCCCCGATTCTCCATCCTTAACGTCACCTTTTGCCACTGGCTTACCTTTTACGTGTCGCTCAAAAGGCTTCGTGATGGCTTCAGGCACTTCGTTCATAACGGTGTTCTCAACAACCATTTGCTTAGCTTTTTCAACCATTTCGGCTGCTTTTTCTTCATCAAATCCAGGCACATCCTTCAACAAGGAAGCTTCCGTTTCAGACAAGTCGTAAATTGTATCAATTCCACTTTGATAAAGAGCAATCGCTTGAGTTTCAGACAAATCTTCAATTTGCATCAATTTCCATTTAGCAACAGCCAAACGACGCGCCATTTCCGTGTCCGAAAGAATATCAAGCTTCCATCCAGTCAACTGACTCGCTAGACGGACATTCTGCCCTCTCTTACCAATGGCCAAACTCAATTGGTCATCAGCAACAATCACTTCGATCAATCGCGCTTCATCATCAATAACAACCTTCTGAATTTCAGCTGGAGCTAAAGCGTTACACACGTAACGAGAAACGTCCTCATCCCAAGGCACAATATCAATACGCTCTCCGCGAAGCTCTTGAACAATATTCTGCACGCGGCTACCACGAACCCCCACACACGCACCGATTGGATCGATGTCTGAGTCGCGAGAACTTACGGCAATCTTAGCTCGAACACCAGGATCACGAGCGGCTGCTTTAATTTCAACAAGCCCTTCTCTGATTTCTGGAACTTCATTGTGGAACAAAGAAATAAGATACTCAGGGCAAGCACGAGACAAAATGATTCTCGGGCCCTTTGGTGTTAATTGAACATCATTCAAATAAGCCTGTATTCGATCACCAGGATTATATGGCTCTTCGGCGATTTGCTCTTTGATCGGCATGTAACCTTCCGTTCGACCGAGATCCACAATCACAGCTCCACGGTCCACTCTGCGAATCAAGCCCATGATCACTTCACCCTTACGGTGTTGAAATTCATTAAAGATCAATTCTCTCTCAGCATCACGAACCTTTTGAACAATTACTTGTTTGGCGGTTTGGGCAGCAATTCGAGACAAATGCGCAGTCTCAAGCTTGATACCGATGCTATCGCCCACTTGAACTTCTTCATCGTAAGCTTTGGCATCCTCTAGAGAAATTTCTTTATCTTTGTCTTCAATTTTCTCGACAACATTTCGGAATTCAAAAAGCTCCACTTCGCCAAGGTCGTCGTTATAACGAGCTTCGATGTCACGAAACGGTCCATAATTACGTTTAGCAACTGTGAGCATAGCCTCTTCAATTGCGGTCACAAGAAGTTCTCGATCGATGCCCTTGTCTTTACCAACCTGGTCTAGAACCTTTTCGAGTTCATTCATCATATTGCTCATAATAAAAAGTTACCTTTCCTTCTTCTGCGGAGTCCATTCGCGCTGCCACTGAGCACTTTGAATCATCTCTAAGCTAAGCTCGTGAAGACCATGCTCGTCTTCTAAAGAAATTTTCCCATCATCCGTTACTTCTATTAACTTACCCACCCAATTCTTACGGGCCTTCATAGGCTCTGGCATAGGAATTGGCTCGGTTGTTTTAAACTTCAAAGTGCCTTGAACGGCTTCTCGGAAATCTTCAATCGTTCTTAAAGGAGCGTGTTCTCCGGGACTGCTTAACTCGACGGTATAGGCACCTGGAATAGGATCCCACAAATCAAACATGGGGTTTAATTTGCGATGAACTTTCTCGCAATCTTCTACGCCAATGCGCTTTTCAGTTTCTCCGTGAGAAAAATCAATCGTGACCCGAACCGTTGGATTAGATTGCCCTGAAACCTCTAAATCACGCAAACGATAGCCGAGACTATGCAAAACAGGTTCAATTTTTGAAATCAAATCCTGTTCTAATGTTGATTTAAATATACTGGTCACTAATTCAAGTTCACTTTCCGGGGCTTTTGTTTCCCGTGAAAGATATTCAGATGTCACGGGAGAGAACCCTTGCGAGGATGATATAGTGTGAAATTACATTTCTTGCAAGAAAATTAAGGACTTCTGAAAAAGCCTATTCAGAAAAATCAAAACGGGAATCAGAAGCTCTCAATAAAGCATATAAATATCAGGAGATTAGCGCAGAAGCTTAAGAGGCTTATTGACGATCAATGCTTGGGATATAGGCTCGAACCTTCAAGCCCAAGACCACCGGTCGTTTTTTTCCAGAACCCTTGTAGGTTTTAGTTCCTTCGATGCAAATGCCTGTGATCACTCGAGTTCCACCAGACGCACCCAAGGGTGTCGTTACTAGAATGTTAGCATCAGAGCTCGTCTTAAAGCCATCGCCCAGTGCTCCGAACCTCACCTCATCGGCATTACTATAGGGAACATAATTAGCTGTAAAGACTGTTTCGGTCGGCACAACTCCCCGACTCCAAACTCGTGCCCCGGTGGCGTGGGCGCCTGTATAATAAGGTTTACCTTGTGAATCTAAGGGCGCAGCCGTGTATTCCTCTAAGATGTAAATTCCAGTAACGACTGCCGCCTCCCCGCTAGAAGGCCAAAAGGAAGCCGCATTAGCGGCACCCGGCTGGCAAGTTCCCTCTAATCCGGAGTTAAAAGTCTGGGTTGAAGAATTGAACAAACGAGCCTCGCCCGTTTTGTTTGAAAATTGCAACTCAGCCGTTCTCACACTCATTCTCATATTCACTGCAGAATAAGCAGTCGGATCTCTATTTATATTCAACTGAATACCATGAAGGATGGTCGGATCGTTGCTGATCACATTTCTCACGGAGTTAGGATTATTGTTAGCGCAATTGGTGTTGTTGTTAAAACAATGCTGCCACCAAAGCGTTTGGTCAGGGCTTTCTTGAACAACCACAGATCTAACCATGCCTGAAACTGTCGGGTTACCATAAGTAGGGCTCTTCCAAGACACCCCTTGAACTCCAAGAATATCACTGGAATCCGCCCCGAAACGCCCAGAAGCACTTCCATCGGTCGCGCTTCCACCACCAGAACCAGCAGAGTTTTTCAAAGCCCCACACCCCGTCACGAGAAGAAGTGTCATGGCGGTAATACACAAATAGAGTGACCTGTTCATGTATCCAGCATAGGGATTGCAAAGCCAAAAACATAGTTAAGTTTCCGTTAAGAGCTTAAATTTACAGGAATTTAATATTTCAGGGACCTCCGCCCAAGCTTTTCCTGTAAATCCAGCTTTTTAGCGATCAAGAAGTGAAAAGGTAGCGGGTTGCGGTGAAAAGTAAACGGATACGTTTTCACAGCTCATCGAGGAGGTCGATGGCGTTTTTTACTTTGGCGGTGTTTTTGAAGGTGGCTACGTGGAACATGGCTTCCCCTCGATTAACGAGTGGAATATAACTCACCCCAATCACGATGCCAGCCTCAGATGCCACAACGGGATAGGGATTCTCTCCGAAAGTATCGGAAATAACCGCCAGCACATCGCCGGCTTCGACATGATCACCCAGCTTTTTAAAGGCGCTAAAGGCGCCACTGTGAGAAGCCCTCAACCAATAGCTACTTTTTGCAAGAAAACTTTGTCGCACTTTAAGTGGCTGCAAACTCGGAGGCAGCATACCCACTTTTCGCATCACAGCCAGACATCCACGCAACGCTTGCTGAATAACGTGAGGCTCGAAACGCAACGCTTCGCCACCCTCAAAAAGTAAAGTTTTAACTTTTCGCTTACGAGCGGCTTCACGAAGAGAGCCGTCTCTAAGAGCTGCATCGATCACAACAGGGACCCCAAAACATTTAGCAAGTTCCTTGGTCTCAGCATCGTCCAAAGAGGCGCGTAGCTGTGGCAAATTACCTCGGTGAATCGCCCCCGTGTGCAAATCAATTCCATGAGTGCACTTGGAAACAACTTCTTTAATAAAAAAGTGGGCAAGACGAGAGGCCAAAGACCCATTCGGAGATCCTGGAAAGTTTCGGTTTAGATCTCGACGATCCGGCAAATATCGAGACTTGTTATTGTATCCAAAAACGTTGACCACAGGAACCGCAATCAAAGTTCCCTTAATACCCTTCAGCGCCTTTTTTTTCAGCAATTTTCGAATGGTCTCCACTCCGTTAATCTCATCACCGTGAATGGCAGAACAAATGAACATAATAGGACCTGGTTGTTTCCCTCGAATCACTTCAATAGGAATGTTCAATTGGGTGTAATCATATAGAGAAGCAACATCCAAGAACACTTTTTTGCGCTCACCAGGAAAAACCTTTGTATCCCCAAATTTTAAAAATCTATTCTCCGCTGAAGTAGAAACAGTCTTTCTTTGCCCAACCATATCGTCGAATCCTTAGGCTCCATGTTCCGTGTGCAATTTTTTAGGGGACGGTTTACGGCGCTTTTGAGTCTTCACAGGAATCAATTCCTTCATCATATCAAGTCGCCCGAAGCAAAGTAGACGATCCTCTGCCTCAATCAAGCGCTCGACCTTTGGATTCGGAATCGCTTTTCCACCTCGAAACAAGGTCAAAACATTTATGTCGCGTTCTTTAAGGCCGGAGTCAGAAATGCTCATCCCCACATATCTTGAACCCTCGGGAATATTCAACTCACTTACGCCATACCCTTTACTAATGGTGAGCCGTTGCCGAAAATCCACCTCAGGAAAATCAACATGAGCGGCAATATGATCAATCATAGCTCCCGCTACGTCAATCTGAGTGCAGCTTTCAATTCCCTCAAGTCCTGGAGAGGAATTCACCTCCATAATCTGAGGTCCGTTTTCACCTTCCAACATGTCCACACCAGCAATTCCTAGACCTAAGATCTGGGCAGCCCTTGTAGCCGTTGCAATGTATTGATCATCTAAAGTCACTGCCTGAGTAACGCCTCCTCGATGAACATTGCTACGAAACTCCTGCCCCTGGGCTACTCTGCGCATCGCTGCCACAACTTGATCTCCCACAACAATGGCACGAATATCCTTGCCCTTGCTCTCTTTGACAAACTTTTGAATCAACACGTTTTGCTTTTGACTCTGCAGTAACTCAATGATCGAGGTAGCCATTTCAACAGTGTCGGCTAACAGGACACCAATTCCTTGAGTGCCTTCGAGCAATTTAATGATAATGGGAACGCCCCCCACTCTTTCAATGGCAGGCAAAACATCTTTCTTATCGCGAACAAAAGCGGTTGAGGGCATTCCGACTTTGTGTCGGCTTAAAATTTGAAGAGAGCGAAGCTTATCGCGTGAGTTTAATATACCTTCAGCAGAATTTGCCGAGTAAACATTCATTTGCTGAAACTGACGAACAACGGCTGTTCCATAATAGGTAATCGAAGTCCCAATTCGAGGCAAAATAGCATCAAAGTCAGACACAGGTTTCTGGCGATAGAAAAGGTCGGGATGCCCGTCTTCCAAATCAATAGAAAATTTCAAGGTATTGAGCATTCGAAATTTATGCCCCCGACCCAAACACGCTTCCTTGAGTCTTTTGCTACTATAGGTGTGGGGTTCTCTGGTTAAAAGGGCAAGCTTCATATACCGGCCATCTTCCCACAATAACCACTAGCCGCCAAGCAACTAATATTCCTTCAACCCCACCTATTCTTTAAAGTTAAAAACAACTAAAACGTAGGCAATTTCTTTTCGAGAACTTTCTTTTTCATCTTTTCGCGATATTTAAGCACCCTTGTTTGAATCTCTGGATCTCGAGCACCAAGAATTTGTACGGCGAGAAGCCCAGCATTCGTTGAGTTGCCAATTGCCACTGTTGCAACAGGAATTCCCCTTGGCATTTGAACAATAGACAACAACGAATCCTGCCCCTTCAATTCAGTAGAAGCCACGGGCACGCCAATCACAGGTAAGGGAGTTAAGGAGGCCACCATGCCGGGCAAATGCGCAGCGCCACCCGCGCCCGCTATAATTACAGCCAAACCTCGATTACTTGCTTCACTCGCATATTCAAACATCAGCTCGGGAGTTCTATGAGCTGATACAATCTTAGTTTCAAAAGGAACTTTAAAAAGTTTTAGAATCTGAAGAGCGCCCTTCATTGTGGGAAAGTCTGAATCCGACCCCATGATGACACTCACTAACGGCTGCAATTGTTTGCCCAAAAAATCTCCTCCCAACGTTTCATCACGTTGATCTTGTCGCTTAACTCGTCTTCACTATCTGCAACGGCACACAAATGTCCCATTTTGCGACGTGCTTTGACTTCTTCTTTATCATACCAAAAAAGCTTCACTCCATCAGCAATAACCTCATTTTCATCTGGAGGTGTTCGCAGGCGAAAAGTCTCTATATAATTAGGTCCGAGTATGTTCCACATCGCAAAAAAGGATGCGTGTTTATTCGGCTTTAAGGGCAAATCACAAACTGCAGCCACATGAAGATCGAACTGAGAATGTTCAGAAGCTAGCAAAGAGAAATGTCCACTGTTATGCACCCGTGGTGCGATTTCATTGACAAAGAGTTCTCCTTTTCGAGAAACAAAAAACTCAACAGCCAAAACTCCAACATAGTCCCATTCACTCATAATTGCTTCGCAAATCCCACGCGCTTCAGCCAACTGTTCGGGGCTCGCTTGATGGGACTTCACTAAGCGACAGATGCCCTCTTCTTGCCAGGTTTCAACCAAAGGCAAAAAACGGAAGTTGCCACGATCGTCTCGAGATCCGACAAGAGCTAATTCTCGATCAAAAGAAATTTTTTCTTCAGCAAAAACCTCATGCCCTTTCGAACGGGCCTCTTCGCAAAAGTTGGCCGCCGCTTGAATCGTGGTGCCTGGTCCAAAGAAATACACCCCCTTTGAATCATAACCTCCAGTTGACCATTTAATGACAGCATCTTTTGGGAACTCGGTTGCGACCTTGCGCAAAAACTGATCGACATCACCCTTTCCCCAATTAATATAATTAGGGCTTTGAATGCCCAAACCTTCCAGGCAAAGCTTTTGCTTGCGTTTCTCCCGAAGAACTGAAATAGCTTTCAGATCTGGCTTGCAATCCAAAGCAAGCTTTTCCAATTCCTCGGAAACTGCAGCAATGTCTAAAAACTCGTTCTCAAAGGTGACAACAACCTCTTCAGCGCTGCCCTTTATCTGTGAAACATCAGAAATTACTTCATCGGCAAATGCAGCCGCTGGCGAAGAAGTCCGGCCGACAATGATCGTCTTTAAATTTCGAGCTCGTGCAGATTGGCATAAATATCGAGCCAACTGCCCATCGCCAACAACACAGAAGCATTTTGAATTTTTTGTCACCCTGTATTCCTCATAGCCGCAGCCACACCGTTGATGCTAAGAACCACAGCCTTGATTAAGTCCTTGTCATTGGGCTTTGCTCTCAATTGAGCGATCAAATGGGCTTGAATCATATTGATAGGGTCGGCATAGGGATTCCTAAGAGCAATCGAAGCTCGTAGTTTTTCATTGTGAGTTAGCAACTTCGAACTTCCCTTAATTTTTGCAATGATTTGAACAGTCTTATTAAATCGAGACACTATATCCTGAGTTAAATCGGGCGTGTCTTTCTCCAACAATTGCTGACAGTAAAACTTAAACACTCCCATGTCAGACTTAGCTAAAACCATTTCTATCAAATCGAGAGTGGCCCTGAAGAAACCCCAATTACGATACATGGACTGAAGCTCTTGTAGCTTTCCTTGATCAATGACTTCTTGAAACCCTTCGGCTACCCCCAACCAACTGGGCAACAAACATCTGTTTTGGGTCCAAGCAAATATCCAAGGAATCGCTCGCAAACCATCAATGGAAGTCACCCCCTTGCGCTTTTTGGGCCGGCTTCCGGTTTTTAAAAGGCTTAACTCTCGCTCTGGAGTAACTGCCAAGTAATATTCTAAAAAGTCTGGATTCTCATAAACAAAAGCACGATAGGCGGCTTCGGAGGCCTTAGAAACACTTTCCATGAGTGAAATCCAGATGGGTTTAGGTGTTTTGTGTTTTTCGAGTGAACTCAAGGCAACCGCACCCGCATAAATTTCTAGACTTCTTAAAGCTATACCCGTCAATCCAAACTTCGCTCTCAACACTTCACCCTGCTCAGTCACTCGAAGCCGATTGTTAACAGTGCCTTCGGGCTGGGCTTGGATGGCCAAATAAGTCGGACCACCGCCACGCCCCACAGTTCCACCTCGACCATGAAAAAAACTAAGCCTCACGCCGAAATCCTTAGCCAAAACGGTCAGCTGTGTTTGTGCTTTATACAAACTCCAAGCCGAGGCCAAACGACCACCTCTTTTTCCCGAATCAGAATAACCAATCATGACCTGCTGGCCAGAAGCGTAGTATTTTTTATACTTCTTCAAAGCAAAGAAGTGTTGCATCACAACGGCAGCACCCTCAAGACTTTCGACCGTCTCAAAAAGGGGAACCGACTGAACAGGCGCCTTTATACCGACCAAAGCCTGAAGAGCGTAGACTTCAAGAATATGGCTGCACTTTTCTGCCATGGAAATAATATAACAATTGAAAGTTCCCTCTGGTAAATCGCGAATCAGCTCTACGGTTTCTAAAAGCTCAACCCCTTCTGCTGAAAAAATTTTTCGATCCTCCGCCAAGTTCAACTTGCCTTGAATTACGTCGGACAAAAAGCTCAACTTTTCTTCTTCGGTCAAAGCTTTATAAGGATTAAGCTTCAAACCTTTCCTAAACTCTTCAAAGAAATTCTCATGAACTCCAGAATCTTGCCTGATATCCAAACACAACAACGCGGGACTAAAGACTTGAACACATCGAATAACATCCAAGACTGGGCCACGTGCCAGATCCTCAGCATCAATCTCTTTCAAGGCATCAAAAAGCAAATAAAGATCATTAAGCAAATCCTCTTTGCTTAAATAAAGGTCGCCAACAGAAGACGCTGCCTTGGAAGAACGTTCAACTTCTACCCAATAGTCCCTTGTGCGCCCCGCTCTTTTATAAATCAGTTCAACAAAGGATCTAAACGGAAACTCCGCATCCTTATTCACAAGTCGCTTTACAAGTGAATCTGGAGCCTTCGACAAAGACAAATACTCGAAAAGCTTCCGAAGATCTTTCTCTAGCAGCTCGATAAACTTCAATCTTCCAGCACACACAATT
>Ga0210043_1002261_pt1 | contig 13223 bp, 12 predicted proteins | sample CryGeymet201501t_FD_183990 | JGI IMG/M metagenome (GOLD analysis project Ga0210043, IMG submission 183990) | Groundwater microbial communities from Crystal Geyser aquifers in Utah, USA - Crystal Geyser metaG 2015-01t (SPAdes) (version 2) | ecosystem: Environmental > Aquatic > Deep subsurface >... | reverse complement strand
TGTCTTCGATAGATATGGCATGAAGCGTGGCAATATAATGAAAGCAACCGAAGAAGCAATAGAGGAGTGGATTAAGAATGACAGAAAAAAGAAGTGATTTATCATACTGCATAGCAAAGCTTAGCTCAGCAAAGCGCAGCCAAGCAAAGCTTAGCTTAGCAAAGCACAGCACAGCACAGACACGGTGGGGGGCAATCCCCCACCGTCATTATCATACTGCAAAGCAAAGCTTAGCAGAGCGTAGCTAAGCTAAGCAGAGCAAAGCACAGCAAAGCACAGACACGGTGGGGGGCAATCCCCCACCGTCATTATCATACTGCAAAGCAAAGCTTAGCAGAGCGTAGCTAAGCCGAGCGCAGCACAGCACAGCTCAGCACAGCACAGCACAGAGTTATGGGGGAATAATCCCCCATAACACAATTTAGAGGAGGTATGAATATGAAAATACAGGAAAAAGTTTTTGAAATAACAATAGCCAGTGAAGGAAAAGCACTGCATGACCGTCTTGACATGGCTCTTATTAAAGAGCAGGCTAAAGTTCCGAGAAGCAAGATGGAACAGTGGGAAGAGGATAACTGGGAAAAGAAACTCTATAAAGAAGAAATAGACAGTAAGGAGGTTTTGGTGTTTCCTGAAAAGAACATAAGAGCACACCTTATAGAAGCGTGCAAAAAATACAAGGTAAGCCCGCCAAAAGATGTTGGAAGGACATGGACAAGCTATTTTAAATCATCTATTTTTATTGTGGACGGAAGTGCCCCGATAGAATGTGAGAAGATAACTCCTTATGGAGATTTTGTCTGCATACAGGGAAAGAACTCGAAAGTCTGGAAAGTGAGACCCTGCATACATAATTGGAAAATGACATTTAAATTAACAGATTTTGGCTCTTACCTCAATAAAGAAACACTGGAAGAAATACTCGAAGTAGCGGGCAAATTCATAGGGATAGGTAACGGAAGACCGTTATACGGCAGATATAAAGTGATAGGGGTGAAAGCTGTATGATTAGAACGGATAAATTTTTGGAGGAGCACACCGGAATATTATACAACGAACTGAAAAATAAGGAATATGGGGAAAAATTATCATGGGAAAATCTAAGGAAACTTGCCAATCTTGACAGAAGCGTTGATATGGATACATTGTATTATATAGCTAATAAGTGCTGTATTATGTTAATGGCTAACGATAAGAAATACCTGAAAACGATATTCGGTTACGGCAAAATGATAATAGAGCCGAATCAACATATAGGGGAATCAAAGAGAAAGGTTAAACAGTCGGTCAAGAAATATATTATAGCAGGAAAAATACTTAATGCAACGAATATGGAAATGCTGTCTTTAGAGGAGCAGAAAGAGGTTATCGAGAAAGCAAACAAATTCTCAACTCTTAAAATGTTCACTGAAGAGATTCTCCTTGAAAGAAAGACATTGCCTGATAAGAGAAAATCGAAGGATATGAGAAGAACAGAACTCATATCTGATATAGTGACACTATTAACAGACGATAAGAAAGATAATACTGCATAGCAAAGCTTAGCTTAGCAAAGCGCAGCCAAGCAAAGCTTAGCTTAGCAAAGCACAGCACAGCACAGACACGGTGGGGGGCAATCCCCCACCGTCATTATCATACTGCAAAGCAAAGCTTAGCAGAGCGTAGCAAAGCCGAGCGCAGCACAGCACAGCTCAGCAAAGCTTAGCATAGCTTAGCGCAGCTTAGCTTAGCAAAGCACAGCACAGCACAGAGTTATGGGGGAATAATCCCCCATAACACAAAATAGTATAAGTAATACTATAACTTCAGTTTAAAAAATATTCATCTCCTATAAGTTCTGTGAGGTCTTCAATGTTATCCTGATAGAATGTTTCCCCTCTTTCCGTCATGGTAGCATCGCCTTCTTTAATAGTACTAACATCAATAAAACCGTCTTCATATAATTTCTTGACCGAATCGTTAATGCTCCCGACACTTACATAATTCTCAATACCCTTCCGTGCAAGATGTTTTTTAAGTATTGATTGTGATATGGGCTGACCTTCGTTCTTCTGCTGTAAGTTCCTGACGGTATATAAAACAATGAGATAGTTCTTGGGCTTTCCTATTATTTCGGCAACCGCCCTTTTCTGTGATTCTGATATGTCCTTTTTAACTCTCTCTTTGCTCTTTCTGGAGCTTTCCGACCATTCAGTAAAGAGCTTGTTGATAACGGGTCTTGTCTGATACCAGTCATTTGAATCGGGATAAAGATTGTTAAGTATATCCATTTCGTTCATGCCCCTTTCAAGATGTCCTGTAAAATTATACCTGACACTATAAGGGAATATGTTAATTCTGTGCATCATATGCCTGTCTATCAATCCGATGGGACACGATATAAAGAAATGATAGTGCGGTAACTGTGGTATTTGTTTTATGTTCCTGTTAGAAATAAGTTCCATGCCCCTGAACTCATCCACAAGGTTTTTCTGTTTCATATTATGCCTGAAAATGAGCCTCAATTCGCACTGCTGTAGCAAATCCGAAGGAACATCTGACGGTATCTGAGTATCAAGTATAAGGTGGCAGTTAGCTTTCCTTGCATCCTTTGAAAAATCCGTTGCCATCTTTGCCAGTATTTTCCTGTATCTTTGCTCAGACTCGGTATCTGAGGGGAATATTATCCTTGCTTCAGGGACTACAATATAGACTGTAAGGTTGGGAATATCATAAGCTATCTTTTGTATCCGCATAAGCAGGTCGGAATACAAAGCCGCTTTAATTTTGTCATCTCCGTTAAACCATCTGCATGAGAAATCGGTTATTGTCATATTATCAAGCAATATTTTTTTCAGTTTTGCATCGGACATGACAATAGACTCATTATCATAAGTAAAATCCTGTGATGAGAATATTCCGTAATCCATCATTTTCAGGAATATCCTTGAAATTGAATCTATTGACTTCTTAGTATCAGACGGAAACCACGTTTTGCCCTGCACATCCTCGCTCCCGAAGTCCTTTTCAATGAAATTCATTTTTGACGATTTTATTATTGACGGTGCTATGTCCGTCATTGTCTCATTTTTTTTCATTTTGCCTATAAAATTAACAATCTTGCTCGTGCTTCCGTCAGAAAGCGAATCATTAGTAAGAATACGGATAATATTATCATTAGAAAAGAACTTCATTGACATTGTATATAGCTTAACACATTTGGGTAACATCACGGGCAAATCCTTAGACTTAACAAGGGGATGATATATTTCAAGCCGGAATCCATTGAGAAAACCGCTTTTTTTTAATTTCTCATAGACGGGGACATCATCAACGGTAAGATTTTTCAGATTCTTAACAAATTCAGGAATATTGGGTGGTATAGCGAAGCCCACACTTTCAAGAAAATTGGAAACACCGAATATTATTATCTTATATTTTTGCTTGCCGTATTTGCGGTTCTTCATATACATTAAATTGGTTATATATTCCAGAGCGGTTGTTTTTCCTGCCCCTGATTGACCTGATATCAGTATATGCGTTATGGTATCGTGATTAGGAAGCATATCAGGATGATTTTCATTCATAACATTAATTAAGAAGCATATTTTAAATATATTAAACAACATATATAATCATGGATTTAGTTGACAGGAAAAAAATTAATCCGGAAGATATTATAAACCCCGAAGCCCTGAAAATCACATCAAAGAATCTCGGTGTTGATATATCAATATTGCTTACATGGCGTAAGGAATACATAATGGCAAAGTTCCTTAACAATGAAAGCTCTTTAATCAATCTTGCCCGTTCTCTTTCGGTTCGTTTTGATAACAGTGACATGGATAAAAGGTTGGACGATTTAATAAAAGTAAAAAACAAAATTAAAATGATAGAGGATATGCTAAACCCCACATATTTTGGTTATATAGGCGAAAGGAGATATGAATTAATGGAGGAGTTATCCGATTTGATGTCTGATAGGGAAATAATCTCATCAAAGATTATAGCAGACATTGACGGTATATTCAACAACAAGCACATACTTGGTAAAAAGGAGATAACATTCCTTCAGATAGCAAACTCGAAGACTGTAGTGGGCTTCGCTAATTCTTATTACGATTACGAAGACGACACCAAAGAGGACGCAGACCTTGAGGATGAAGGCTAAAAGATACGGCTGATTTGAATATAAGTGATGAAAGGAAAATACTTGCAAAAATTAGGGTTGCAAAGAAAAACCTTTCTTACGCATCTGTTCATTTTTAAATACATACAAACAATAATATATCATGAAATCCCATCATATACTAACGATAATAGTGCTTTCGTGGTTACTATTGTCTGCGGCTGAGTTCATGCAGGATAGTGGTATTGGCGGAGACAATGTAATGGAAACTGTTGAAGCCAGAGTAAAAGAAAACGACTTAAATTTTATCGCACACATGGGAGTAGCCGCTTATTCTTTTCAGGTCATAACGCCTGTAATGCCTCTTGACGATATACCCGATTTCATGTTAGGGATATTCCCGACAATAATATACCGTGAATATGCAAGACTATTCCTTCCTGATGGTTATATTGCGATACCCGCCGCAGAAAGCATAATATACATTCTGTTAATGCTCCTTTTGGGAAGCCTTATAGCAATTTCATGGAAGAGAAGACGAAAAGAAGTATATACACCTATATGGATTATCATAATAACAGTATTACTCATAATATTCATGTATCCGTTATGGAACGCACTTAACATTTACCTTTTTGAATGGTCGTATTCGGCAATTATGGACGTGACAATGGAAGAAGCGAAGGTTGTTTATACAGGATTCGCAACAGCAACAACGGGATTCTCAATGTATTATCCACTTGCAACTGTCATCGGGATAATAGGATTATGGAAAATGATAAGCTGGAGCAAGGTTGGGTGGAAGGGATGAACGCAACATTATATATTCCGTTCTTAACTCCATATTTTGAATCATTCGGCAATGCAACATTCACAGAATCGGTTGGGAGAGTATCTAATGACGCTTATTCAATGGTAAGACCCATAATGGATTTTCTTGCATATATTGTGGAATCCAACCCACAGATAGCTGTAGTGATAATAGCAGTATCTCTCTTAGGTGCATTTTTCCTTCACAAAAACAGTGTTTTAAGCGGTTCAATGTCAGGGATAATAGCTTTCATGGTAATAGCGTTGTTACTGTTTATGATAATTTATGTGATGGGATTCTAATCTTTATATGGGGATTATTTAAAAAACACCTTGTAATTAAAAGGCGAGTCATATCTTAAACAAATAACCTTAAAGTCCTTGTATATATCACTCCCTTTCAGAATTGATGCGAGCTTCTTGTCATTGATATAGTATTTATTTGTATCCGTATCAGGCTCTAAAGCATCCATCTCAATCAATTTATCAATTAGGGGATAATTATCTGACCGCATAATACCGCATATTTTAAGAAGCTCATATTTAGTGAACGGCTCAATTTCTATATACTGATAAAATCTTTTATCAGATACAATCTTAATGTAGTATGCCAATAGTCTTGCGACAAGACAATAATAGAACCTATAATCTGAATCCATACTATACATTTTGTCTATATCATTTATAAATGATTTTAGAAAATAGATATTCAATTAGTAAAAATTAAATTATGGAGGAATATATTATGAAAAAGAAAAGAGACCCAATCTGGACGGTTGCAGGTATTCTGATAATAGCTGTTCTTGGAATATCGCTATTTTCAATGCTTGGATTCGTTCAGGTCGGGGATGTAGACTGGTCAGTAGCACCACCCAAAGACAAGGAAACAGGATTACCGTCCACATGTCCAACGACTGGCTCAACGACATTAACACTTACAGTCCAGAACACATTGAATACGACTGGTTCTGAATCGTTTGATGTTGCAGGTAAACTAAATACACAGACAGTAGCCGATACCACAGCAGGTTCTTATACACTTAACTGTGGAGAGGAACAGACACTTAAACTTATTGCAGGCGATGCAGACGGTGGAGACAACAGCAAGACTCTGAGTGTTCTTTCGTATTCAGGCATGACAGCACCTGAAGTCACTTCTGACGGATTCGTTAAATTCACACCAACATCTGCAACCGGAACACTCATTGTAGGCGGTTATCAGCACGGAACAATGGAATCCAGATGGTACGACAAGGATGCGGCAGGATGGATATACAACGCAGCACCATTTGACAATGATGCAACAGACTATGAAGCAACAGGTGTATCATTCCAGTCAACCACAAATGCAACAGCAAAGGTTGTCGGTGAGAACGGCGAGATTAATTACAGAGGCGATATAAGAGCAGATTCAGTAGACGAGGAATTTTGCGATTATTACTGCCTTTTCGCCATTGAAGCTCCCGTTGCGACATGGAATATTCCTGTCCTGAAGGCAGACGGAACACAGCTTACAGATGTTAAGGGTTCGCTTACCACATACGAAGAGAAAGCATTATCATCCTATGAATACATATACAAATACACGGGTGGTATTGACTATTACGGTATAAGCGTTGACCTGACTCTTAGGGCATTAAGCGGAGTAAACCCATCGGTTGCCCCTGAGCTTGACACCTTTTCGGCAGGTAACTATCTTAGTCTAAACGGTGTTGACATTAAGAACGGTGCGGCAGACGACACATCAAGTGTATCGGCTGTATTCACAAAACACGACATATTATTTGATATATCATAAGATAGTCAGGAAAACAATAGAATTTAACCCCTTTCCTTTTTTTATTTTTAAATCTTTGTGTATAATAATAGTTATGAATGAGAAAATGTTTTTATTGGTAGTATCAATAATAGCAGTCTTGCTGTTAGTAACAACATTTTATTATTACAACGAATCAGGAAACTGCATAAAAAACCCATACGACCTTCCGGATGAAAATGGCGATACCATATTAAGATGGGCTATACACAAAAACGAGCCTTTATTCATGCAGTTTCTTGTAGAGAACGGTGCTGATGTCAATTACAGGAATAACTGGAACTGGACTCCTTTATTCTGGGCGGTTCACTATAACAACACGGACATGGTTAAGTACCTGTTAGAGAACGGTGCTGATGTCACAATAAAGGATTATGAGAATGATACTGTAATAGATTACGCAACTTTTTTGATAAAGCAGGGCAAAGAAACGAACAGGACAATAATAGACGGACAGATACTTTCAATCCTTAAAGAATATAAATAACCTAACACATATATTCAACCATGAAAATGTATTGTGTAAAATGTAAAGGTAATGTTGATTCAAAAAAAACATCCAATGTCAGATTCAGAAACGGAAGACACGCAATAAAAGGAAAATGTCCCGACTGCGGAACATTCCTTTACGAAATAACCGGTTGATTTATTTTTAAATACATACATACAATAATATATCATGGAAAATGTAAAAAAGGAATCCTCATTATTCAGTTACCTGATTGTTCTGGCTATTTTAGTTCTATCATTGATGACCTTTTTTAATATAACAAACAACCCCGAATACAGGCAGTTGGGCTATCTCACAGTAACAGGATATACCTGTATAATATTGCTCTTAATAAGCCTTTCAGCAACATGGATAATAAGAAAAAAGATAAGTACGAATACCATAACGGTCTATTTCATGCTTATTTTATTTCAGTCAATAATGATTTACTTCCTTCCTCTTGGAGTATCCGCCAGTCGTCTTGAATACTATTTTTTCCTGTCACTTCTGACGAATATAGCCATACTTGCATCAGTAATAGGAAACGTGCTTGGATATGAAAAAAAAGAAGGTAGCGGTTTTAATCTGTATATTCACGATGAAGATTCTGTTTTAAACAAGATGCCTCTGATTGGAAGTAAGGGTGGTGTTGTTTTTGCATGGCTTGGGACATTTTTATTGATGTTCGCACTCATAGCGACAAGCGGAAGCGTATTCATTGCATATCCGTCATTCGGGATAGTTGACGGTCTCACCGACCCGATTTTAAGCTCCTTCGGTGTTGGTGACTGGGAAAACATATCACTGATATTCCTTCCGGCTGAACTGATGATGATGATTTTGGCTCTTATTATTCCAAGAATGGGGAAGGAGCATTCAAAAAGCATACCCGAAACGATAATAGGAACGATTATCGGCTCTTTGGTGTTCTTATCGGCACACTCTCATGTTTACGGTCTTAACTTTCAGGCACAGATTGTTGTATTCTTTTTCGCAGTAATGACAATGATAATATATTTCGCCACAAAGTCAATAGTCATACCATCAGCCATGCACATCGGAAACAATTTCTGGGGAAACTATTTTAATGCAAGGGTATTCGGTATGTCCGCAGAAGCTCTTACAGGCACGGGAACAATATTAAACTCAATAATTCCAATGATAGCATTAGCTATTATAGTTATATCAATTTATATATATTCAGGGCGTAAGAAATGATAGGAACAGGTTTATTCATTGTAAAAAGCAGGATTGAGGGGATATTATTTTCAATGATAATGGGTTTTTCAACAATAATATATATATTACCAAACATATTTTTCACAGGAATAAACCCTGACATAGCCCGTTTCGTCATAATAAGTTCCATGAGTTTAATAGCGTCAATAAAATTAAGGTCATACATAAAATACGAAAGAAATAAGAAAGTATTGAATCCGTTAATATAGGGAGATAAAATGAAATTGATTTTGGGATTGTTCATAGCCATGTTTTTAGTTATAGGGACAGTATCGGGTGCAACAGAAACAGAAATAGACGAATGTATGAACATAACAACCGGAGGTGTTTATGACCTCAACCAATCATTAAACTTAATATCTTACCAATGTTTAAGCATAAATTCTGATGATGTCTTTATAGATTGTAAGGGTAACACTATTAATTCTTCATTCAGCACGGAAAATAAGTTAATATCGATAGATTTATATGAGGGCTGGAACATGATAAGCATACCTCTTGAGCAGAACAACTGGAGTGTTCCAGTCGTGTTGAGCTCAATTGATGGTCAGTATTCAGAAGTCAGAGCACATGATGCACAGACAGATACATATCTGTTATACTTGCCAGGTCTCGACCCAATCTTTAGTACACTGACTGAGCTTGACAAAGAACATGGTTATTATGTTAATATGACAGAGAACGCAACACTCACAATAAATGGGACAATGAACAGTTCATCCATAACTCTTTACTCTGACTGGAATTTAATATCATTTCAGGGATTAAAGAACGAAAGCATATCCGAAGCACTGTCATCTATAAGCGGAAAATACAATGAAGTTCAGTTATATGATGCAGTAACCGGAGACACTTTTGTATATCTGCCAAATAATCAGACATTCAGTACATTTACTATTTTAGAACCTCTTAAAGGATATTGGATAAAAATGCAAGAAGCCGCCACGCTTAACTATTTCAGTTCAACTTACGGGTTTAAAATAAATTATGGGAGCAACATAACAATAGACAACTGCACCATACAGGATTTAAGTTATGGGGTGCATACTAACGGAAATACTACAATAAAAAACACCAATATTAACAACGGGAGATATGGCGTGTTTTCTCTTGACGGGGATAATATAAACATCTCTTACAGCACCATAACCAATTCCAGCACATACTCTGCCTACATATTCGGCTCAACAGAGAAAATATCAAACACAACAATAGAACATAACACTTTCCAGACTAATGGTATAAGTTCGCTGGGTCTTATCAGGCTTGACGGGAATACAGATTATTTTCCTGATTCTTTCAATATAAAATATAATAACTTCACCATTGATTCAACCTATTCATCATATTGTGCACTAACACTTGTAAGCTCTGACATAAACAGCAATGTAACAGAAAACAGGATGACAAGCGGTTATGCTACAATGTATATGAACGACGGTAATGCAACAATATGGAATAACTTTTTTAATGGAAGTGTGATTGGTTACGGAAACTCAGACTGGAATATAACAAAACAGGCAGGGACTCCTATTTACGGTATAGGAAGTGAAATTGGTGGAAATTTTTATACAAATTCAGGTTCAACGGGTCATTCGGACACCTGCCTAAATGATAACTCTGATGGATTTTGTTCTCAGTATGAAATATCATCGGGTAATATTGACTTTCTGCCCTTAACACTTAAACAGGATTCATTGACGACATTATACCTTAATGGGAGCTTATCGGAAATAGGTGCTTTCATTAACAACACAATAAACATTACAGTATGCTCAAATATAACAGGCATGAATAAGACAATATACTGGAACGGCACATTAGAGAATTATTCAACTGATTCAAATTGCTTATATTACATGAAAGATACCACAGGCAAATCTGAAGGAACATACAACATAACTGTTTACTCTCTTGACGATACTTATCATTACGCATCCGAAGACACTCTTGACCTTCAGCTTTACGAATCAGAAACTCCTATATATTCAGACATAAAACCGTCTTCATCGGTATTCAAGCCATCAGAATCATACATACTTAACTGCACTTGGGGCTGGGACTTGACAGAGCTTGATACAGTCATACTTAACTTTAACGGTACAAATTACACCATAACCGACAATGCAACAGTAACAGCAAAATCACTTCAGTTCTATTCAGATGACATAAAAGCAATAAATGCCGGAACATACTCTTTATACTGGTGGGCGAATAACACTGGCGGAGCAGGTACACAAACACCGTCACAATCGTTCACTATAACTAAGATAACACCATCAGTAAGCCTTGATGCAACCTTATGGAGTGTTGCTGTCGGTCAGACGACAAATATAACAGGAACAGAAACAAACGATGGCGATGACGATGTTGTTTATTACCTTAATTTATCGGGTGCGACTGTTACAAATCCATACAGCTACACGCCAACAGCGGTAGGAAATTATCTTGCAATCTATTACACTTCAGGCGGAACTAACTACACATCAACATCAATATCCGCTTACATCAGCGTGGGGTCAGGCGGTGGCGGTGGAAGCCCGACAGAGCCGACAATAAGCGGTAACTGGTCGTTTTATCCCTCAACGAAAGATACAGGTCAGTTCATAGTATCATCAGGTTCGGCTTTCGTCTTTGAAATACCCATAAGAAACAACATGGAAGAAAAGATGCAGATAATAGTAGTGGATTGTATTCCCTCAAGCAAAGGAACAAACATCTGCCCTTACATAACATATCCGAATGAATTATACAGAGTGGGCGGAAAGATAACAATAGACACAGAAGACATCAACATAGGAAAAACAGGAAGCACTTTCGTGGTAATTAACCTCACAAAAGAGCATCTTGACACAAACTCGTTAATAGAGCTTGACAAGGGGAGCTATGAATTTTCATTATTGTATGATTATAAGGGAAAGATAAACACTTTCCTTGCATTTGTGACAGTCGGAGGTATAAAAGAATTTCAGGACTTGCTTTCTTGGCTGTCAATGACAACCGATTTGGGCGGTGGTTTAACATTAACTAATTCCAATATAGCGATAATAGGTCTTGCGTTAATGATAGTAGTGATAACATTAATATCATCATTGGCAAGACGCAAAAAAAGAAGATTTATAAAACTGAGGTAAATTATGTGGGAAGACGAAGAATTTTAAAAAAGATTTAAAGAAGCATCATATATGTTATTAAGGAGGAGAAATGATTTGAAAGCCTATACTAAAATCGGAATTATAATAATTTGTGCTGTGTTTATTTTTAGCTTTGCTTATGTTATGAACATGATTAATGCCGAAGAAAAGAAAGGAGAATTAGAATTAGAACCGATATACAAAGAAGGCGACATTTACAAAGAGCTCATAACTTCTTACGCAGACTTAACTTATGGAATAGCAGAATTTACCGTTGTTTTCCCTGATACAGTCGAAGACAGCAAAACGATGAAGAAAAAAGATTACGATTATGACGACATACTTAGTTTTGAATTTCTTAACGGAGAGAGACCATTTAATGTGGACAGCTATGAGATTTTTGTCAAAGAAAACAAGTCAAAATTAGTCCCGACTTATGACAGGCGACTTATAGAGCAAACCTGCATATACGATAAGGATTATTTCTGTTATTATGAAAATTGCACACTCACGAAAGAACAGGAGGAATTAATCGGCAAGGAGTATGATTGTTCTTATAACGAAACATACGAAAACGGCACGAGAATTGTTTATTATAATGAGTTAGTTTCAATTAAAGGATACGAATTCAAGCCGAATGCCAAATACACAATAGTCATGAAAGCCTATTGGAAGCCACAATTAGGGGAGAGGTCTACTGACTGGATTGCAGAGACAAAGCTCAAAAAAGAATATATAGGCAAAGCAACCGATGAATTGGTCAGGTCAGAAAAATGGACATGGTGGAACACATCATGGGGAGCTTGCAGGAATATTACAATCCCAGCAAATGCAGATTTAACAGACTTTCCGTTTCTTTTGGTTCTCAATTCGACCAGAATAAATTACACGAAAACTCAAGATTCCGGTCAGGATTTAAGGATAGTGAGTGCAGGGTGTGACATGGATGGAAGCCAACTTCCCCACGAAATAGAGTTTTGGAATGAAACGGGAAGCTCCTTTGTCTGGTTCAAAGGGAATATGTCAAGCGGTTCAGCAACAACTTATTCTTACTATTACGACAATTCCGGAGCCAGTGACGGTCAGAACGCAACAAATGTATGGGATGCCAATTATGTGGTGGTTCATCACATGAACGATTTAAACGGTTCAACAAGCCATAAAAACGATATTGTTAATTCAAACACTGTTCAAGTGCAGAGTAACATAGACGGGGCTTATAACTTCACAAGTGGTCAATATATGTATGTGCCTTGGAACGCTTCAAGCCTAGTTTTATATAATATGACTTATGAGGTTGTGATTAATTTCAATGTAGTAGGGACGGATGCATTTAAGATAATTATGCAAAAACTATATAGTGGGTCAGATGATTATATTGCTATTGACACTTATCCAAGCCCTTACACTAAATTAAGAACTGCTGTAAGGGTGACGGGAACGAGTGTCATAGAAGCAAGAAGTACAACCGCATTATCCGCTGGAAATATGTATCATTTCGCTGGACAAAGGGACGGATTAAATATTAAATCTTATATGAACGGTGCATTGGAAGCAACAGAGAGCGGTTCATCAACAACACCTGCTGATGACGATGCTCCTTATCAACTTAGTTACCCTGACGCC
>Ga0210043_1002259_pt1 | contig 13236 bp, 11 predicted proteins | sample CryGeymet201501t_FD_183990 | JGI IMG/M metagenome (GOLD analysis project Ga0210043, IMG submission 183990) | Groundwater microbial communities from Crystal Geyser aquifers in Utah, USA - Crystal Geyser metaG 2015-01t (SPAdes) (version 2) | ecosystem: Environmental > Aquatic > Deep subsurface >... | reverse complement strand
TCCGTTCGGCCCTGGGCACATGCGGCCAGACATTTTGCACCACGCCGGAGACCACCAGGTTGGTGGACATGCGGCCACCGTTGGTGGCCAGGTCATTGACTGTTTCCGGCAGATAGATTTTCAGATCAGTATTAAGCATGGTCCACCTGTATGTTGTTGTTCATGTTATGCCTCTCCATCAATAATAAATATGCAATTATTTGTACTATAAGCAGTAACACCAGCAGGAATAACACGCTTAACCCATATAGCAGTTGCTGATGGGTGGGTCTTAAAAGTTATAGTATTCCCTGTGCTCCATGTACCAGCAAATCCTAATGCACTTAATATGAAGTATGGTTTTGAGAAATTACTGTTGATTGGTGTAAAATTTGCTGAAACAGAACCAGTACCAAGTAAACCTACAGTATTTCCTGTTACAGTAAATGCTGTTGGACTGGAAAACCGTAATGTCCATGTCTGGGCGATTGTACCAACATTATTCACAGTTACTGGATATGTTGCCCCATCATAACTCCCTGTTCCACTCTCTACCCAGTCAGTAACCGTAGCCAGCAAAGTAGGAGTAGTCAGAATACCGTTTACTACTGAGTTTCCTACTGAGTACGTGTAGGTTAATGGTGTAGTGGTTGTTATGGTTACTGCATTGCCACTAACAGTAGGGGTTCCATCTATTACATGAAATTCTTCATTCCCTGACAGTGGAGTAAGTGCATTGGTCATATCAGACAAACGGATGTTCATACCATCAGCAAATATACCAGTTAATGAGCTGTCTTCCACTTCCACCACAATAACGTAAGTGCCAGCTATTGCATCAACAGAAACAAAAGCAGATCCATATTTCTGCTCAGTCCCTGTTATACTTGCTTGCGTGTCTGATTCTGTGGCAGCAAAGAATGTAATCCAGTCATCTGCTGGTGTTGGGGAATCGAGCCATACCTTTGGAGACAGCAAAGCCTCTTCCAATGCATTGGAATTCTTGATATGCATCTTCCGATACTTAGTTGAACCAGAATCAATTTCTGCTTTCTGTACATTAGGGAACATATTTGCTGCGGCGTTGGACGTATATGCCTGTGCAGATAATAGCCCGCCATTAGAGGCAGTATCATTTATGGTCACTGCCTTGTAAAACTTTATATCGGATGAAAGCATTTATACCACCTGTACGGTTAATGTCCCACAATAAACATCGGTTAACGCTGTTTCCTCAGTTTCTCTCTTTGGAGTAAGCTGCACACCACCAGAAGGAATAATAACAGGGTACTCCACTCCACGATATTCAATTACGAACTGCTCTAAATTAGCTTCTGCATTAAGGAGGAATTCTGTCATTTCCCTGGTAAAGTATCCACGAGCAAAAGCTCCGTTCTCTTTCGCCTCAAAGGTCATAGTAGGTTTCTGTATCTTGGAATGGACAATATTTATATTACCAGATATGAGCGTAGTTAATTGTTGTGTGCTCTTTGCTGATGTGGTTTCGTCTTCCCATATAACACCAGAATTTATACTTACACCATTTATTTTCATGATGACAACTTGCTCATTGTTTTCAATTGACTGAGTAACGCAGTTACATCACTCTTGCGTAATACTGTTGGTATCGCTGGTCCAGGTGTCGAGAAATTAAGATTAACCGTCCCGAAGTCTTGTAATGTGTTGAGTATATCACCGTTGCTGCCTGATTGCAATCCCCTTCCCACAGAAACATTTGTCCTACTCATTTGAGATTGTTGAAATACTGTGGCTATGGTTCTACCCATTTTACTGAATGGAGCAGAGATGCCAGACATAATACCATCTCCCCAGTAATCTGCTGCCTCATTCCGTGTAAACCATTCACCCTTACGAGCTAAGATGTGCTCAGTGTCCCGAGTAGAGGAAATACCAGCTATTCTACCACCAGAGGACATTCTCCCAACCTGACCACCATTAAACCCACCTTTTGGTTTTCTGCCTTCCTTATACGATACGGGTATGACTATCTTGGTTCTTTTCAACTTATCTATGGAACGCTGTACCGCATTGTACGAGGATTGAGAGAGTTCCAATAGAACAGGAATATTTACTTTGCTCTTACTCAAATCATCGATTTTACTTTTTATCTTTGCAAACGCAGAAGCAGATAATTCTATTACCACTTCGATAATCTGATTCTGGATCCAGGTCTTAACATCAGCATACTCTGCTTTTATATCTTTGATCTCTTTCTGGACTTGTTCTTTGTCAAATATTTCGATATTGGCAGCATCTATATCCCTGAAATAGTCTTCTAATTCCTTATCTATTCTTTTCAGTAATGCTGGGTCTGGTGATTGTGGTTCGACAGGCACTTCGACGGGTTTGAGTGAATCCATTAATTCCCTGTCTATTTGGCGCCATTCACTTTCACCAGGAGTTTGTACTTCCATTGGTACTTCTAATGGTTCTTCTGCCTGTTCCTTAAAACTGCTGTAGTCATCAATTATGTTATCGATATCGGCTACGGATAAAGCCTCGGCACTGTCTTTTGCAGCCTCGAAACCTTCAGCCATTACTCCAGTGTTCTCAGCCACCTTCTTTGTCGCAGTATCAACTTTATCAACAGCAGTATTGTACTTCCCTACATCACGGGCAACCTGTACGTAAGCATCCCCTACCTTTTTGATTTCAGCTGGTAGTCCTTTAGGCACAACATACGGGGCAACTTCTTTGACATCCGGTTTATTATTTACGGCTCTGGCTATACCATTCTGTAAATCCAAGGAGGCTTTAAGAACCTGATTCTTTGCGTTTAGTTTTCGGATATCTTCATCATACCCTTTGTCTTCTTCTTGATGATTTCGTTTCAGTTTGGCTAACTGTTCATCCAGTTGTCTCCGAATTATAGCTGCTTTTTCTTCTCCTTTATTGGTACGCGGCAGATTATTTATCTTGTCATTGGCTGCTTTTACCAGGTCAAGAACTTTTTGGTTATATGCTTTCTCCTTGTCCAGTTTCTTATCTGTTATTGCAGTTAATTCCTCTGCAGCTTTCTTCTGTTCATCTCGAATTGCTCTTATATTGGCAAGTTCATTGTCTTTGGCTGTATTTGATGCTTTACGGTATTCATCGAATGCATCTGTGCGGATATCCCCAGTAGCACCAGCGTTACGTACATCATTGAGGTACTGTTCTGCCATGTCTTTGAGTTTCTGGTATGCTTCCTTATTAATAGCTACTTTTCTATCCGCATACTCTTGTTCCCCAATCTTCCCTTTGACATATGATTCCTCCAAAACACGGAGACGGGTATCTAATGCGTCTTGCTCATACTTTTTCGATTTTTCATACTGCTCTTTCAATTTCTCTGGGTCTACTATATCCCCCATGATAGTTGAATATTTTGTAGCGAACTGCTTGGCTAAGGCTTCTTTCTGGACATAATAGGCTTCTTCACTTACCCCTAATAGTTCTTTATTGGTTTGGTTGGCCTGTTGTTCTTTGGCAAACCATGCATTAAGGTTCTGCAAATCCAGATACCTGTTCATATCTGCATCTTTGCGCATTTCGGCTTGAAGATTTTTGGCTATGGTCTTGAGTTTTTCATTATTCTTTACCCATTGTTCCATGTCTCCATTCTTAGTCAGTGCTGCATCATTATCAAGTTTCGCCTGGGCTATGGCCTTCTGTCTGTCCTCATAACTTTTTATGACTTTCTGGTTTAAAGTGAGAAGTCCCCAAGCAACATCATTATTATCCTTTTGCATCTGGGCAACAAAGGAAGAGTAATCCGCACCGACTGTACCTAATTCCTTTGCCCATTTACTAGCCAATCCATCAGTAACTTCCTGACTAGCCTGTTTCATCTCATCAAATAAGTAAGCAACAGCTTTTACGGCTTCGTCTGCTCCTTCTGGTATCGCTTTTAGATAGGTAGCTATTCTGACCACTTCCTCCGAAGTCATGGTCATGTTTATTTTTCCCATCTGCACAAGTTTACCAATAGCTTCCGCAGCTCCCTCTTCAACCAAACTCATCGATTTCGTTATGGTTTGTCCTAATTTGGTTCCTGCTACGTCAGTGTCCAACAGTACAGTCTTCAGCTCCTTAAAGGATATCTCCCCTTTCTTAAAATCACCAATAGCCTTATTTAGCTTTTTATGTCCTTCTGTGTACGCATCTACTTTCCGTTCTCCCTCATCAAGTACGTCATTGAAGGCTTCGGTTGCCCCCATCATTCGTAATCCAGTTGCTTTAAAAGTGGTGCTAAGTTTTGATAAGAAATTACTGGTACTGGATTTAAGATTATTGTACCATACACTGGTGTCACTGATAGACTGTTTCAGTGCGGCATCAGCCGCATCCACAGACTTCAGGAAATTTACCTTCTCTAACTTTTCCAGTTTTTCTCGGTAGTCCTCAACTGCTTTACCACCATCTGAGAATGAGCCATCAAGTGCATTGATACTTAATTCCGCTTTTTTAGCGAATGTACCAAGCTCATCCATCCTCTTACTGACCTTAGTTAACTCACCCCGAAGAACTAAATTTGCATTCTTGAACTCATTGGATGATTTATCTAAACCAGCAACTTTCTTTTGATACACCGCCATTTTATCGCCAAGTGTACTAAGCTCATCAGTGAAATTCTTTGCCTTATTGAATGCATCAGTGGCACCATTCTCCCACTTATTGAAGAGGGTAATAACACCCGTAAGTGCAGCACCGACCCCTATAAGTACCCAACCAATAACAGGAATAGAAGTAGCAAGTCCTACTGCTGCTGCCTTGGCAGCAGTTACAGTGGCAACAAAACCTGTGGCCCCTGTAGCTGCACCAACAAACCATTGTGCCAGTGAAGTAGCAATAAGCGCACGAACAGCAACAGTCATTGTTAGGAGTGCTGTGGTAGCTAATCCTGTTTTAACAATGAAACCAGCCAATGGACTTTCTGTTATCGTGGTAAGACCATCCAATAAACCACGCATAGCATCGACGGCAAAACCAAGAGCAGCAGCTAAACCAGTTTCACCAACAGCAATCGAAAGGTTCTTTGTTTTGTCCCACATGTTCTTTATGCGGACACCTAAACCTTCCATCTGCTTCTCAGCCATGCGAACTGCTGTGCCTGTCTGATTAACTGACTCCATGAGTTTATTAAACCCTTGGGAAGTGGAGTTAGTCAGAGCAACAACAGCAGTTGCACCACGTAAACCAAACATCTTAAAAGCATCTTCAGAATCCTGTACAACAATAGAAAGACGCTCAATCACAGTTTTCATTGAGTTGGTTTTTAGATTGAAATCGTCCATCACAAAACCAGCATCCCTGACACCCTGCTCAAATTCTTTCGATGGTTTAACAATACCACTTAGTACCTGGCGCAAACCAGTACCAATTGTTGATGCCCGCATACCAGTGTTTGCCAGGGTCATCATGGATGCTGCTACATCTTCAAAAGAAGCACCAGCAGATGCAGCAACAGGCCCAACATAGTTAAAGGCAATACGTAATTTGTCTATGGTAAGTTTCGATTTGTTGACTGCGTTGGCAAATACGTCTGCTACTCTGCTGGACTCAGATGAACTGATATCAAACACCCGCATAGCCGTAGTAACAAGGTCAACTGATGTACTCATATCGGACAGAGTACCAGTAGCAAGATCTGATACCGCTGCAATTGTTTCAATCGACTCTTTAGCAGATAAACCAGACTGTCCTAATGTCTTCATTCCATCTGCAACTTCTGTTGCAGAGAACTTTGTATTGCTGGCTACATCTTTGATGGTTTCACCCATCTGCACAACCTGTCTATCAGTTGCCCCCGTAATAGCCTGTAAATCCTTTAATGCCTGGTCAAATTCGACAACAGCAGTAACACCGGTATTGAATCCACCAACTAAACCAGCAATAAATGTAGCAGCAGTTGCATAAGAGGCAAATGATTTGATATGCTGCCCCACATCTGCTATAGCCTTACCAAACATGGTGGTAGGTTTATGTGCGTCATTGAGACTTTTTGCATATCTGCTCAAGGACAATTCCATTTTCTTACCTGCTTCTGCAGACTGTCCGTATCTCTCTACAGTAGTCTTTAATGCCCTGGCAAATTTTTCATTGGAACTGGCAAGGGTACCATACTTCTTGGCAAGTGAGATCTTGGCATTTTCCATCCTTTTGATGGAAGCTATAGCCTGTTTCTCTGTGTTGATTTGTGTCTGTAGGTTCTGGTTGCGGATCGTAGCTACCTTCACCAACTGCTCCTCAGACTTAGCACCATCCAGTATAGCAGATGTGACTTTACGAATGGAATTGACACTCGTTCCACGTAAACCAGCAAGTTGTCTTTCCTTTGCTGCAATCTGATCTTGAATTTGGATGTACTTCCTATGGACACCTATGCTTGCATTAAGGGAATTGACTATTTCTGTGTGTGGCTTTCCTTGTGCTCTTAATGCATCCGCTTGTTTTCTCAATTCAGCAGTACTTTTTCCTGTAGCCACAGCCACCCTGTTGATGGTTTTATCAAGTTCCTGGTACTGTTTGTTTGGTAATGCAAGAGTTGTGGCTAATTGCTGTGAGGATACCTTGGCAGCATTAAAACCTTTCCGCATTTTCTCTGCGGTCTGCTCAGAAACCTGCCCAGTCTTTTGCAGGGTAGTAACGTGTTTGTTCCATATAGCATCAGACCGCTTCATATCCTCATACTGTGAGGAGAAGGAGGCAGACATTACACCATATTTCTTGGCAAGATTTGAAATGCCCTGTGAGAACTTATCTGTTTTCCCTATAGAATCGTTAATTGCCTTGCCGTACGCGGTAAGCGCCTGTGCCCCTGTTTTGCCTGAAAGGTTATCAAAGGACTTAGAAAGGATTCCGAGCTTGTCCGCAGCCTGTATTGTCAGCCCGTTGAAGGCTTTCAGACCTTTGTCGTTCATGATCTGAAAACCCTTCGTTGTTACCTGTATATTTCCAGCCAGGACACCCTGGGCGACAGATGCTAACTTCGAGGTATTTGTCCAGTGGCTCATGCTATTGGCGGACTTACCGATAACAGTACCAATCTGATTCATGGCGTTATGGACTTTACTTAATGTGGGTGCCCAGGTGAGGGTCTTAGCATTGGTTATGCCATATTCTTTACCAAGCTGCTTTACAGCCGTAGCATAACGGGTACTTATATCTGTGGCTTTCTTTAGGGTATTCTGGTAAGTAGTGTTATATCCACCAGCAGCAGTAAAAGACTTATTCAGTTTATCATTGACAGAGAGGAGCTTTGTACCAACTTCAGACAAATCCTTGAAACCACTTACCGTAGGTTTCAGAAAACCACTCTTCACACCAGACATTACCTTTGTGAAATCGAGACTGTTCTTCCATTTATCAATCTCTTTCCAACTGGCACCACCTGTATTCATGGCGTTGCCCATCTGATGGATAGACTTTGACAGGGCATCCGTACGTTTCTGGGCAACTGTAAGAGCATTTCCGGTTGCTTTACCAGAATCCGACCATTTCTTATAGGCTTGCTGGACTACTGTTAGATCATTGGTATAGTCCTTGACAGCCTTGGCGTTTGATTGTAAGGAATCTCGGACATCTTTTCCTGTCTTGGCAAAACCTTTGGACGACTGGGATACTCGATCAATGGCCATGCCAAGGTGCCCCATAGCATCAGCCGCACCAGTTTTACCTGCTGCATGGAGATCCTTGGCAGTGGCTTTTACTTCTCTACCGAGTAATTTGAAAGAATCAGCAATGGCACGAAAGGCTTCTTTCGTGCCACCCTGTAAGGCAGCAGCTAAATTTAGCTTGACGGTATCTTGTCCCATTACAATCCTTGTCTCTTGGTATGTATCATTAAAGGATCCGATGACCAGTTTTTATGTCTAGCCATCATCTCATCTGTCTTTTTCTGTCGATCTTCCGCAGACAAGTGGGAGTATTCTTCAGGATCACCAAATAATGGAACGTTCGGATGCTCTGATTGTTTTTTGGTGCTTTTCTTCTCTGGTACATTCTTTAACTCAGCACCGTGTACACCTGCTTGGAATTGTATTTCCCGTAAAATCTTTTCCTGCAAACACTTGTACAGATGGTCAAACTGTACCCGTGTTATTCCTCCTTCTCTGTAGCTAAGTTGGTAGAAGTGCTCGTATCGGTAGCTGGTTGTGAGGAGGAGTTCTCCGATTGCGTCTTCTGGTTGAATATATTCTTGATTTTCGTCAGAAGACGCAGACCCTTTCCCACAGCGCCCGCAAAATTCATTTCATAAATTTCATCACAGATTTCCATAAACTGATCGTTATCCAGGTCATTCAATGTAACCTCCTCGTCAGTAACGTAGGAGAGCAGTTCGATTAGATTGGATTTAATGGCGTTTACGATGTACTCGGCTATTGCCAATTCCGTGTTCTCTGGATCTGAGAACAGTGTATCTATATCCTCTGGCAATGTCTCTTCTGGGATTTCTGGTATGGATGGTTTGGCAACATCGTCATACTTCTGCATGATGCCAATTATCTTTTCAGTAAAGGTGATCTCATCTGCCAAAGAAAGTGGCCAGATGGTTATTTCTCGGATGGTGCGTACACCAATTTCAATCTTCCTGCATTTAGGATTCACTTTTGATGCCATTTTACTACTCCCTATGGGATTTGAAATATGCGGGCTTTTACACCCGCATATAGATGTTACCTTGTCGGGTTATTTTATGTGCTTCCCTGTACATCCTGTCCTTCTGAGTGAGATTGAACTGCTTGGTTATATCTCACTCAGAGCGCAGGGTGTTGTCAATGTTAAAAGAATATTTACAGAACAATTACTGTAAATCCTCTTTTGGTAACAGCTAACTACTTGATATATCAGTCGAAAAGTATACGTCCTAAAGGTGCATTGTCCCATACTGAATGGCCCCCTGCCGTGAGACTATCAGCACGCTTTCCTTCGAATGTCAATGGGATGTTTGCATTGTCTTCAGCCTGGAGATCAATTTCCATAGATGCAGTTGCATTGGCACGTGGGAAAATGATGTACATATGGTTCGTACCATTAGGGTAAGTGTACACCGCCTCCATACGAATAAATGCAGGAGCAACAAGACCACCAAGATTGATAGCCCCACCATGGTTGTCGTCATACGCACCAGAAGCTGCAAAAGCAGTTGTCCGGAAAGTATGGGTTTCACCAGCAGCCCAGGTTCCAGTAAAGTAATTGGCTGGAATGGCGAAATAATCTGCACCACCATTTGCAGGAGAGAACTCAGCCGAGACAGTACCAGAACCAAGATCACCCTCATTCATACCATAAACATCAAAGGCAGTTGCAGAAGAGAACACAACAGTAAAGGTATCTGTAACGGGGCCAGCATCCTGTGTTACAGTGATCGGAGTAGTGGCAGCAGCCGTTGTCCCACTAGTAGTAGAAGAAGCAAGGACAGCGGCAGTAGCAGCCACACCACCTTCAGGATCGAGACCACGAGCTAACGCCAGATTGTACGGAGTAACTTCTTTGAATTCACATTCAAGCATGGCGGATTCAGTCAGTGGGATGGTCATATCTTCCAACTGAGGAAAGCCTGACTTGAGTTTCCAATAATCAACAGTACCTGTATACTTGGTACTGGCCAATGCGCCGATCGATGCGCTTTCTGGTAAAACAGAGCCAAGTTGATCAATATTGGCTAGTGCTGCACCTACACGAATTTGTGCAAGTCCTAATGCGACTGTACTGGTGTCTTTTGTCAATGGACCACTTCTACTCATGGTTTTCTCCTTTTATTTTATCTGTGCTACTTGGTTTTTCCTGGTCAGGATTGTTTGGGAAATAGTGCAGTATGTTGATATGTCGGCATGAACGTTTCAGACATCGCATCCGTATACTTCCATGTATCTCTATGTCAACAACTGGTTCACAATTTTCCCTTTTGCCGAACCGAAATTGCCATATACCATTTGGTAACCTGCTGAGTAACTTTTTACCACATTTCTCACAGAGAATAAAAGTACTCATTTGGTTCCCCATTTCAACGTTATGGCAATAATCTTAAAATTTGTACCATCTGCGCCATACTGTACACCTGATTCTTTGGTGTCCATATAGCCAAGCATACCACCTACCTCAGTCCAATCATAATTGTAATAAGGTATTCTGCGGCAGCCATCTGGCATGGACTCATCTACCATCATATCCATCAGTATATCACGCAGGGCAGATAATTCAATCCCACCTTCATCATTTCTACTGAAGCAGATTACTTCTAACATACCAGTTGATATAGTGTCAATATCAATCCCATTAAATCCCACTACGATCCAGGATTTCAGATCAACACCAGCAGTGTTCTTCGGTATAGAATATTGTCTATCAAAGAAAACATGTTTTCCTCGGATATCCTGTATCTGGTTTGTAAAAAACTTGCGTACAGACATCTTATACAGAGATTCCTGGAGAGTTGGATCAACCATTCTCAACCGCCTTTATTGTACCATTAATCCAATTCATAAAGTCAGTAGTAAAGAAATCATGGGCCTTCTTATATTCTGGTTCAGAAAGGTTCATAGCTACGGTAGTATGGTTCATTGCTTCCCGTAGCATCTTGATTTCTGATAGACGAAACTCAGCAATGATTAATATATCTTCTGGTAGTATCTCAAGATTTCTCATCAGTCATCCATTTTAAGTTCAGCAGCATGTTCAGCCAACCAATCTAAATCTTTACCAGTAAGACCATTCAGTGTCTTTTTCAATTCCTTCCTGTCAGCAGCATCAAAGGTACTGACTTGAGACATGCCTTTTTCACCAACATGCTTAGTCAATGAAATTCCACCTTCTCCCATACTTGATCGGAGAAAGAGATCATTCATTACCTCAGATGAGAAATCACTGTCTGGGTTCGCATTGGCCATCTCCATACTGCCCTGACTGATACCTCCAGCCATAGGGGCATTATCATACTTACCCCTGACCTTCTCAATTATATATTTATTAGCAACTCTTTGTACAGACTTCTTCACTATTTTATGCAGTGCAGGTGCAATCGTTTGTGAGAAGTAGACAGCAGCTAAACTGAATAATGGGCGCGGTGGCATCCACTTTGTACCGTATTCCACCCAACCAGCATACCGTTCTATAGGGATCTTCTGTGCCAATCTTGCTGTACCTGCATGGGTAGAAAACCCTGTGGGCGTTACCATCTTTCTACGATCAATTCCTATTTCATATCCCTTACCACTTTTTCTGGCTATGATATTTTGGTATACATTCCCACGGAATTTCCACATTTTATCATATGTAGCCAATCCCTCTCTGGAATCGATATGTTCCTTACTCAATGGTGGCCAGTTCTTACCAACCTCAATATCACCATCAATAATAGACTTTATTGTGGCTACTCCTGCGTTTTTCGATGCAGTAGTGTACATCCCACCACCATTGAGATTCACCCATTTAGAAACAGTATGTGCCGTAGCAACATATTTACCAAATGCAGACTTGAGATCTTTGTAGAAATCGTTCAGACCTCGTGGATCTACGGCTATTAACTGGCCTCTGCTTTTGAAGAATCCTGGTGCCATATTATCTGGTATCCTCTGTCAATCCACAAATCATACAACCAGGAAATCTGTACACATCAACTGTCTCAATACGGAAATATTTAGTGGTATCTGTGTACACGGGATACCATCTATCTCCCACCGCAGCATCTATTCCACCAGGAAGAACTAATATGTGCCGTTCTCTCAAGAAGAATTGCGTTTCCTCCGCGAATACAGGACCAGCATTAAATTTATTTTCATACTCTAATGCACGAATACTTGATGGATTTGGTGCCTTAATGGTAAAGACGGTTCTTTGTACATAATCTGTTGGGTCTGTTGTAACTGATGGTCTTTTTAATACACCATTAACATTACACTTGAACAGCGAAATACTGTTATCAACTACTCCATCTTCAAAATATGATGGTATGACATTAGTGGCTACATAGAATGTACCATTCGATTCAATTATATCACCATTACGTGCATTTGTGTCATGGGCGAGAGTGAGAAGGCTGAAAAATTGGCGGGTAAACTCAGAAGAATGTTCTGGGTATGCTTCTATATCCCCCAATTCAGAAAAAGTGCTGCCATTGGTACGATAAATTAAAGTCGTAGTACCAAGCTCCTGTAATACTTCCTTGATATCCGCACCAATTTCTGACATGTTTCGTACCGTTAACTGTAAGTTATATCTCTACCAAGTGCATCATAAACAAAACCAGTTTCTAAATAATAGCAAAATTCATCGTAGACAGGGCCAAATTCATCTTCCATTACTTCCAGCCATTCCCTGTCCATCTTTTCAATAAGTTGTATGTAGTGTTTGAAACGGTGTTCAATATGGATCTGCTTGTACTGAAATTTGTGGGCAGCTTCCACCATTAATATGTAAATAGCATGACGACGAACCCTCTCCACTATCCAATAACTTTTAATGTTGTCAGTTATTGGATAGATAGCGGAGAGTTCCTTTTCAGCCTGGTCAGCAGCCTGATCGAATCCATTATCCGAAACCTTATCAAAAGAACCACCCATAAGGTTCTTGGTAAGATCAATCAACACTAATCTGGATTCAATCGCCATTGCCTACTCCTTTGGCTTCAGGATTTTTGCCTTTCTGGTCCTTTTTACAGGGACTTTAACGGGCTGCTGTTTTTCCTCTGTGACAGGCTTTTTCTCTTCAGGGGTAGTTTGCCCTTCGTCCTGTTGAGGAATTGATTCCTCAACATGGGAATCAACGGTAATGGCTAGTTCCTTAATTTCTTCTACAGGTACTTCAGGGATCAGGTTTTCCTCTACCTCTTCCACCAGATCCATCGGCAATTCTGTTACTGTGATGTATCTGGCGTTTTTTCTTACTGCATCAGCGATGTCGGGTGGCAGTTCAGCAATGGTGCCAGTAAAAACAGCACCATTGCTGAACAGTTGTCGCCCCTTCAACGTGGTCAAGAGTTGTACTTTAATCTTCCTCATTGGATTGTCCTCTTTGTGTTGACTGGTATTACTTCACGATGTACTTGAAAGTATTGTTCGGAAAGTAAAGAACGGGCAGACACTTATCCTGGTTTCTTAACCAGGTTCCTTCTGGATCCCACTCATCCTTCTTGTCCGAGTAGTAACCCCATCGACGACCAAGACCATAAGGAGCCATAAGGATCTCAGCAATCTTTGTACCATCATTAGCAACCGGATTCATCATAAAGAAGGTATCGTCACCGATAAACTTCTT
>Ga0210043_1002254_pt1 | contig 13250 bp, 13 predicted proteins | sample CryGeymet201501t_FD_183990 | JGI IMG/M metagenome (GOLD analysis project Ga0210043, IMG submission 183990) | Groundwater microbial communities from Crystal Geyser aquifers in Utah, USA - Crystal Geyser metaG 2015-01t (SPAdes) (version 2) | ecosystem: Environmental > Aquatic > Deep subsurface >... | reverse complement strand
TTTGTCATTTTATGTAAGTTTCTAGTAGCTTTATGTACGTTTGTAACCACTTCTGTCACATCTGGAGCGGGTGAAGGGAATCGAACCCTCTTCTACTCCTTGGAAGGGAGTCATTCTACCAGTGAACTACACCCGCGCTTTTTGTATTCTACCTCGAACTGTCGATTGGTACAATTTTCTCAAGAAGAAACACTCAAATCTTTTTGTGAGTAATAGGTGGATCTTCCTTTGCCTTTGCGCTCTATCAATCCCAAATCAAGCAGTTTTTGAAAATCCAAAGTTCGTGTTGCCTTGGCTCGATCCGTCAGCTTTGCATAATTTTTGTCTGTAATAAATCCATTCTGCTTAATGTAAGCAAGCATTTTTAGGTGATGAATTTCAAGTTTTGTTTCTGGTGTGTTACCGATGGTGGGCAAAAGCTTATTCACTCTGAGGAGTTCGTCAATTAGACCTCCAGTAAAATACTCGAGCCAATTCGTAAAATCAATAGAATCTACTAAATCATTATAATCACCATATTCACCAACTATTTGGAAGTATTTGGTGACATTTTGGTTGTAATAATTCTCAAAACTAAAGAGGTTGAATGTATTCAGCCCCATTTTAGCCAGCAAGACTTTTGTTATTAGCCTAGTGGTTCTTCCATTGCCATCCATAAATGGATGAATAATAACCATTTGTTTGTGAAAAATACCTGCCAGAATTAATGGATCAACGAGATTACTGTTATCCGTAACATACAGAATCAAGTCTTCTATCAGTTCTTTTACTTTTTCCACTTCGGGAGGTAAGTAAACTACCTTTCCACTCCTTGGGTTATTTACAACTACTGGATGTTGCCTTAATTTACCTGTCTCAAAGGTAGGAAGTAATCCATCGATCACCTGTCTGTGAATAGCAAGAATAAGTGTGAGGGACAACTCCAATGTATCTGATTCCAAAAGTTGGTTAAGTGTTTCCAATGCGTGGTTATAGTTGATGACTTCTTTTTCGCTATCGCGAATATGTGCTGGTTTTGATTTGAGTACTTTTTTCACCTCAGCCAGAGGAAGTGGATTTCCTTCGATACTGGTTGAGGCAAAAGTTGAGACTTCCCGGGCGGCTTTTTCAAATTCTACCAGTACGACTTGAGAAAATCGACGATCATTTAGGTCTCTGATTAGTCCATTAATTCGGGTGATATTTGCAAGAAGTTGATCGGTAATCGTGTATTTAGGTGCGAACATATAGTCGAATAATAGTCGATTATTAGTCGATTGTCAATCTGCCACAATTTTCTTTATCACTATGATAAGTGCTACTACCATCAGCACACTCGAAAAAGTAAAAATCCCCGGCACATAAAAATGTGCCACAATACCTGCCACAATTGGCCCAACAATCTGGCCAAGTGACATAAACGACGAACTGATCCCGAGCGTTTTACCCTGCGAATGCTCTGGAGAGTTTTCGGAAATCAAACCTTGGAGGACTGGAGCAGAAGCAGAATTGGGGATCATATAAAAAACCATGACGGCCACAAACAAAGGCAACGTACTTGCAAAAGTCAGAGCAAGCAGAGCCAAAGCGGACGCAGCAAACAGAACAATAAGCAGTTTTTTCTTTGAGCTGGTCAATTTGTCCAGCAGTTTGATACCACCAGCCTGCATTAGTACGCTTACCAAGCCAGAGAGAGTAAAAAGCAAGCCTATCTGCTTTGGTCCAAGCTTGAGAACATCGACAGTAAATGATTGAAAGCCGATGATAAAGGCATTGCCAGCAAGAGAGGTGATAAGCACAATAAGAATGAGTACGCCAACTACTGGCATTTTAAGTGCATTGATTAAACTGACGGGATCAATAAATTTAATATCGGAACTCAGATGGGTGCGCTTGTGTTTTGGATTGGTTTCTTCGAGGAAGAAATAACCAAGAACTGTGCCGAGCAAAGCTAGTCCAGACGCAAACCAGAAAGGAACGGTAAGGCCATAGCCACTGAGAAACCCTCCCAGCGCAGGGCCTATGAGAAAGCCAAAACCAAACGAGGCACCGAGCAAACCAAACGCCTTGGCTCGCTGTTTGCCTTCAACCGAGTCGGCAATGACCGCTTGGGCAACCGACATATTACCGCCAGTGATGCCATCGAGAATACGCGCGAGAAATAGCTGCCAGACTGCATGAGCTGAGGCAAAAAATGCCAAAGACAAACTAGTGCCAAGCAAGCTTAAAAGGAGTAGGGGCTTGCGACCATACTTGTCGGAAAGTGCTCCGATAATAGGTGTAGCCAAAAACTGAAATAATGAAAACGATGCAAACAGGAAACTTAAGCCCAACGGATTGATCCCAAACCTCGAGGCATACGGGTACAGCAGGGGAATAATCGTGCCATAGCTCAGGGCATTAACCAACATTACCAGAGCTAGGATAACAAGTGCTTTATTTTTCATTGCGAAGGGGTGATTATACCTGAGGTCCAAAATAATTAGCAGTGTTATATAATTCGCTTACCAAGCCTCGGTGGCGGAATTGGTATACGCGTTAGACTTAAAATCTGATGGTCTTACGACCTTGTGGGTTCGAGTCCCACCCGAGGCACATATGCTTACAAAAAACTCACCAGCTCCTCTCGATATCTCGGTCTCCGACCAAGATGGAAATCTTGCCAATCTGAAGTCCCAACTTGGTCACTACACCGTTCTCTATTTTTACCCCAAAGACGACACGCCAGGCTGTACCAAAGAAGCCTGTAGTTTTCGCGATGCAGAGGCAGAAATGCAGAAACTCGGCGTTACCGTCATCGGCATTAGCCCCGACAAACCGGAGTCACATCAGAAATTTCAAAAGAAATACTCGCTCTCATTTCCTCTCTGGTCGGATCCAGACCACAAACTGGCTGAGGCATTCGGCGCCTGGGGAGGGAAAATTTTGCGCTCAACTTTTATTATCGATTCAAAGGGAAAAATCGCGGCAGTCTGGCCAAAAGTAAAACCCGCCGAGCACGCGACGGAAGTACTAGAGTTTCTCAGATTAAACTTGCTATAATATTCATCTCTTATCGGGGAGTAGCTCAGATGGCTAGAGTGCGCGCTTTGGGAGCGTGAGGTCGCAGGTTCGAGCCCTGTCTCCCCGACATCACTACTTGCATTATAATTACACTGACCATATGGAAAGCGAATCATCTTTGCAGAAATATATAGGAGGTTTGGAAAAGGAATTATCTTTTCTCAGTGAGCTAGACAGTGACCTACCATTTGTAGAACAGTTCGACAACCTTGTCTATACCCTGGCGGAAGATTTCTATAAGGTTGTTATCTCTTGCGGAAAATTTTCGTGGATGGGTCTTTTTGAAACCAAAGACGAGTTACAAATACCGCATTTTGTCATATATCTTCAGGAAGAGGCCCATCCACCGATTCAACCACAAGGTGTTCCCCGAAGAACTACTGTAGGTAAAGCATTCGCTGAACTAGCACTTGCTCTTCGTCCCAAGCTTGCGCTTGCCGGCCCCTACTATCTTACCCCTGATGGGCAACAAGAGATAAAGGAAGGGAACACTCAATTCCTGGAGGAAGAGATTAAACGTCTATATAAAACTGAAATTCACGAGCCAGAAGTGAGAACTGTATGGCAAGGAATTCTTTCCCCCGGTTAAACACTATCTCCTATCAGCAACAGCTACTCATGAGCATAATCTGGGGTGTTGCCGGTCTTATTCTCATGAGCATCTGATAGGCTAGTGCGGTGACAAATAGACAAAAATCCGCATCTTTTCAGCACTATCTGCTGAATTGGTACTCAATTTATGGTCGCCACGACCTCCCCTGGCGCCAGACCACCGATCCCTACCACATTCTTGTCTCAGAGTTGATGCTCCAGCAAACCCAAGTAGAGCGCGTTATCCCAAAGTATCTGGCATTTATAAAAGAGTTTCCTTCCTTTTCCAAACTAGCCCAAGCAGAGCAGTCGGAGGTGATAGAACTTTGGCAAGGTCTCGGCTACAACCGTCGTGCGAGATACCTGCATCAATGTGCACAGCAAGTTGCAGGGAAGACTTTTCCAAAAACGCTCAAAGAGCTTGAGCAGTTGCCAGGGATCGGTCCCTATACCGCCACAGCCATTTGCGCCTTTAGCTACAACCAGCCTGTAATTATGCTGGAGACAAATATACGAACGGTTTTTTTATATCACTTTTTCCCTGGTCAAACGTCCGTGAAAGATAGCGATCTTATTCCTTATATTATTAAAACGCTCGATACGCAAAACCCGCGCGAGTGGTACTGGGCGCTGATGGATTATGGCTCGGTGCTCAAGAAACTAACGGGCAATCACGCTCGCAGAAGCTCCAGCTACACCAAACAATCAAAGTTTGCTGGGTCGCTCCGGCAAGTGCGCGGGGAAATCATCCGCCTACTCACACAAGCGTCAGAGTTGACTGAGATTGAACTACAAACGAAAATCACTGGAGATAAAAGACACTTTCCAGACGCATTTTTACAATTGCAAAAAGAAGGTATGATACGCCATGGCAAAAAAAGCACGAGTGGTGGGTGTCGGTGGCACCTTTGATCATTTTCACCTTGGGCACCGCAAACTTATTGACGCTGCTGCAGCCGCGGCCGATACGTTGATGATTGGCATTACCAGCGACTCCTTTGCAGAACAACTCGAAAAACTGTATCCAGAAAGTTTGCAATCATATTTCACCAGGCTAGAAAGCGTGAAAACATATTGCGCCAGCCAAAAATACCAATCAGAGTTTTTTTCACTTTCTGACCCATATGGACCAACATTGAGCGCAGATACTGTTGATGTCCTCTGTGTCTCGAGTGAAACGAAAAAAACTGCAGACCAAATAAATAAAAAGCGCCAAGAAGCAAGCTTGCAGGTGCTGCCAATTATCGAAGTACCGCTGCTAACCCTTGCTACTGGTGAACCACTGAGTAGCACGCTTATCCGTCAGGGAGTTGTAAATCGGGTTGGGACACTCTACGAATCGGCTCTAGAAAAAACATTGGTTCTTACAAAAGAACAGCGGGCATTTTTCGCAGAGTTGCAAGGCGAGCTTATAAAGAAACCGATGGCAGGAAATGGTTTGCAGCTCGTTGTGGGCGATTCTTCATTGCAAAAATTTTTGGCAAATGACTGGCACTTTGATCTTGCAGTGTTTGATTATCAGATAGGACGAGAACCCTACGAGCCGCCCGTGATAGCCAAAGACAAAATTGACCTGATCGCCACAAATCCTGCTGGTGCAATCTCCACGCATTTGACGAGCGTACTCAAAACCGCCCTGCAGAAAAAAATGCGCAACGTATTTGTTGAGGGAGAAGAGGACTTGGCAGCAGTCGCACTAGTATTGATCGCGCCACTCGGGACAGAAATTTACTACGGCCAGCCGGGCGTCGGACTTGTTTGTATACAACTTACCGAAGAAAAGAAGAACAAAATCTACAAAATCCTGCTACAGTAATATTGTGCCACTCGCAGACATCCTACGACCAACAAACTTGACTGAGTATCTCGGGCAAGCACATCTGGTTGGACCAGGCAAACCAATCACTGAGACACTCAAAAAAGATCGACTTTTTTCCATGATTTTTTGGGGTCCTCCTGGCGTGGGCAAAACTACCCTGGCGCGCATCATTGCCAAAGAGCAACATCGTGAATTTTTTGAACTATCGGCTGTATCGGCTGGCAAAGCAGATATTCGAGAAATCATCGAAAATGAACGAAAACAAAAACGACTTGACCAACCAACCCTTGCGCCCGTATTGTTTCTAGATGAAATTCATCGATTTAACAAAGCCCAACAAGATTTTTTACTGCCGTATGTAGAAACTGGCGAGTTATTATTAATTGGTGCAACAACAGAAAATCCAAGTTTTGAGATTATTTCGGCACTACTTTCGAGAACAAAAGTCTATATTTTGCAACAACTAACAGAAGCAGAGTTGCAGCAAGTGCTTAAGCGGGCGCAGGCATATTGGAAAAAAACAGAAAGCAAAGCGACAACTATCAATAAAAAAGCTGCCGAGTGGCTTGTGCAGTTTGCCTCGGGCGATGCGCGCAAGCTACTCAACACCATCGAGCACACCAAGGCACTCTACGACAAAGTTACAATCGATACTATCAAGACCAGTCTGCAAACCGCGACGCTTCGCTACGATAAATCTGGCGAAGAGCACTACGATACGATCAGCGCATTTATAAAATCAATGCGGGCGAGCAACGCCAATGCCGCCCTGTACTATCTCGCTCGTATGGTGCATGCCGGAGAAGATCCAAAATTTATCGCAAGGCGAATGGTTATTTTTGCCAGTGAAGATATTGGCTTAGCTGCTCCAACTGCCCTGGTAGTCGCCAATGCAGTTTTTTGCGCCGTCGAATCCATTGGGTATCCCGAGGCCCAAATCAATCTTGCCCATGGCGTTGCGTACCTCAGCAACTGCAAAAAAGATCGCTCTGCGCATGATGCGTATTTCGTCGCGCTCGAGGATGTTAAAACACACGGCAATTTGCCAATCCCACTGCAACTGCGCAATGCACCGACCAAACTGATGAAGTCTGCTGGTTACGGCAAAGGCTACAGCATGTATACAGAGGAAAGTTTACTACCAGAGAAACTGCGCAACAAAAATTACTTCTCGTAAGAGACTACAGCTCGTGTCAGATTACTTTGTCAAACTAAAGTATGACACCTCTAGAAGCGCTCAAACACTACTTTGGTTTATCAGAATTTCGTGAACCACAGGCAGAGATCATTGAGGCTATTATGAGCGGACGGGACACGCTCGCACTCCTGCCAACTGGGAGCGGCAAGTCACTCTGTTTTCAAATTCCTGCGCTGCTACTACCTAATCTCACCGTGGTCATATCACCTCTGATCGCCCTAATGGAAGATCAAGTTGCACATCTGCAAGAGAAGGGAATTACAGCTACGTTTTTTTCGAGTCAACTGAGTAGAGATGAACAGCAAATTCGAATTGCAGAAGTACAAACTGGCCGTTGGAAAATTTTGTACTGCACGCCAGAGCGGTTACAACAAAAATCATTTCAGTCGGTATTAGCCAAACAAGGTATTTCCCAATTAGTTGTAGACGAAGCACACTGTATTAGTGAGTGGGGCCATGACTTTCGACCGGAGTACAGACAGATTCCACAGACATTTTCCGTTTGTAAAGTGCGGCCAGTTGTCACTGCATTTACTGCAACAGCTACAAAAAAAACTGCTGCCGATATCATCACGAGTCTAGAACAGGTGAATCCAAAAATATTTTCACTGCCTCCAATCAGGAAAAATATCATGCTGAATTTCCTGCCGTGTCAGAACACAATGGAAAAAACAGTACACCTCACCAGACTTTTGCAAAAACATACGGGTGAAACCGGAGTAATCTATGTTGCCACCAGAGCAGCTACGGAAGATGTACTAGCTGTACTCAAACACTCTCTGCCAAGTAGTACTCAAAACATGACCAACTACCATGGTGGTATGGAGTTTGCTGAACGGGCAGAAAAGCAACAGTTGTTTATGACTGGAAACGTACGAGTGCTCGTAGCAACAACTGCTTTTGGCATGGGGATTGATAAAGCTGACGTGCGTTTTGTCATTCACTACCATCCGCCAGCCAGCATTGAACAGTACTATCAGGAAGTCGGCAGAGCAGGACGAGATGGTAAGCCATCGGTCGGGTACGTGTTGTTGCTCCGAAAAGATTTCAAAGTACTGGCGCACATTCATCTCGCTGGTAAACAGGTAAAACTACGAGCTCATGCCAAATGGAAACTACAAAAAGTAGCTCACTTACTCTATGGTCATACTTGTAGTACCAAAAATATTGCAACATACTTTTCTCAATCACAGTCAAATACTTGCGATACCTGCGACCGCTGTTCAAAAGAGGCGAGACGAGAGCCCCTAGTGCGCACCCTGATCAATGAAAAAGAGAAATTGAACATACAAAAACTAGAACGCTGGAAAAAAAATGAAGCTCGACTACAATCTCCGTACCATATAGCCACTGATCTACAAATCCTAGTACTAGCAAGCTTTCGACCAAAGAATGAAGCAACTTGTAGCAAACTTCCTGGCTTTGGAACTGGCTGGTGTAAGCAGTTTTGGGCATCATACCAGGCTCACATGGTACAATAGTCGTGTATGCCAATGACAATCAAACAACTAACCAAAGAATACGAAGGAATTGCAGAAATTCTTAATCGCCTTTGGCCGCTCAAAAACAAACAACACCGAACGTTTGCAAGAACGATGAAAGTCGTTGAAGAGCTTGGTGAGCTGTCAGACGAAATACTAACCAGTATGAACATTCAGCGAAATAGTAAGATCGCAAAATTCTCTCATCAGAATGTCGAAGACGAATTCGCCGATGTACTTGGCTCACTTGTGCTACTCGCGATTGAGCTCGACATTGATATTGAAGAGGTCATGAAGCGAAAAATTTTATACACGCACAAGCGTTTGCTCAACGAATAAATTTACAATTTACAGTGCTGATATAACTTTCCATTTAGAAAGTGCCGTTTTTTATAGTACTGCTTTGTACCAATGGCAGAGATAATTGCAAGATTGTTATATTGCGATTCTTTCGCAATCTTTTTTGCCTCTTCCAAAAGCTCACTGCCCAATCCAATATGTTGAGATTTGCCCGAATTTTTCTCTCCCATCGAAACAAGTTTGCCATACACATGTAATTCCCGCACAATTGCCGAGCGGCCAAGTTCTTCGATAAACGAAGAACTTGCGGGTAAAAATAATCGAAGAAACGACGCGATCTGATTGCTCTCTGTGACGTGCTGCAGAAAGATTTCAGAGCCAATACTTGTCTTATAACAAAACTGTTTGAGATATAACTCACTTCGTTTCACAGACTGTCCTCGTATTTCACGCGCTCTGATATCTGATTGTTTTAAGGCGGAATGCTCGACGGATCTGGTAGCTATTTCACGAAAGTTGGTTTTCTTATTACCCACCACAATATCTTGCGACGGGATATCTCGAATCACTCGAGTCAAACGACAGTACTCCGGCGTATTGGTCAACGTATGTGCGATGACTTTGAGTAATTCACTCTCTGTGTACGGCTGCCATAATCCCGCTTTGTAGTACTGCGCAAGCTCTGCGCTTGCAACCAATGAACAGGGATACACCTTGAGCTCATCGGGACAAAAGTCGGGATCAGAAAATAACTGATCAAAGTCTGCAATGTCCCGAGCAACAGACGAACCGTATAAGTTAGCCATCCAGTGCGCGTGAATTTTAAAACCTGCCGCACGAAGCAAACGAAATGCCCTTCGAGTTGCAGCGACATCGTGGCCCCGATTATTTTTCTTGAGCACTCCGTCTTGCAAACTCTGTACACCTATTTGTGTCTTCGTGCATCCTAATCGGCGAATACGGATCACTTCCTCCTCAGAAATCGAGTCAGGACGCGTTTCTATCACCAAGCCAACATTGCGAATGAGAGCTGTTTCATTAATTCTTTGTTCCTGCTCGAGTATTTCCCAAGTGGAAGTTTGATACGTATCGAAACCACCGAGTTTTTCTGGCGCCACATACAATTCTGAAATAGTTTTGTTGTACGACTTCTTCAAATCAAGTCCGTCAATCTCGTATTCTTTGAACTCTTGTTTATTCTTTTTTGGATCCGAGCTCATCGCGGTACTCAGCGCTGCCTCAAGTTTTTTATACTGTTCTAGGACAACGTCTGTCGTATCGATACCAATCGAAAACTCATTGAGCGCACGGAAGCACTCTTTGATAAACCAAATCTGATAGGGCTCAGGATAAAATGACCAAGTACCACCAAGAATTATGAGCTCAGCTTTTGAAACGTCATGCCCGATAGCTCGCAGAGCAGTGAGACGATTGTACGTTTGCAAATAGGGATCAAAGTAATTTCGTTCCGCTCGTTGTGCACCAGGCTCATCAGCTAAATAGCTCTTTGGCATTCGTACGTCATTCGGACAAAAAATACACTTACCAGGGCAGGGGAACGGCTTTGTCAAAACTGTTATCGGCGCAACACCAGACAACGTGCGTGTTGGTTTTTTGAGCAACAGTGCGAGTAATTTCTCAGAAACGATAATACTTGGATCATCCAAAAGTAGTTGCCTGTACTCAGCCAAAATAGCAGATTGAGAAAACACATTCCCACCCAGCTTTGCAAACTTTTTTTTGTACTTCTCAATTTGCAGACGATCAAGCCCCTCAGCGTCAAGTAAAACTGCAAGTAATTGTGAGAGTTGATCTGCTTCGCTGGTATACTGTGTCTGAGACATGCAGGCTATTATATCTCTTGTAGGATCACATCCCTATGGATGACACAACAATTAAACGGTTGGCAAACCTTACAACAAGTTTTTATCAAAAGACGGCCACCGACTTTAGTGCATCTCGAAATATGGCTTGGGAAGGGTGGGAACAACTGTTGCCCACTATCTCAACAATAAAAAGTAGCCCAACTCGGGTGCTAGATATTGCTTGTGGCAATGGAAGGTTTGCATACTTTCTCTCTCAAAAGTTTCCCAAGAAAAAGTTTGAATATGTTGGAATTGACAATAATGACCAATTGCTCCGCGACGCAAAAAAACAAAGTGTTACTTTAAATATCACTCTTCAATTCCAAAAAGTAGATATTATAGAGTCTCTGCTTGATAAAAAAGAGTTGCTGGAAGATCACCAAAAATTTGATCTTGTCGTCGCCTTTGGTTTCTTACACCATATTCCAGGCAAAGAATTGCGTGAGCAATTTTTTCTTTTCATCAAAGAACTTTGTGCTGAGAGTGGCTACAGCGTAGTTACATTTTGGGATTTTATCTCTGCACAGCGTCTTGAAAAAAAACAAGTTGATCCAGACATACTTGGAATCGATCATAATAAACTTGACGACGGAGACTATATTCTCGATTGGCAACGGGGCACTGCTGCGCTGCGATACGCCAATCACACAACACCGAAAGAACGATATCGTTTGGCAAAAGCTTCTGGACTAGAACTAGTCAGTGAATTTCGCGCAGACGGCAAAGAAAAAAACCTCAATCACTACCTTGTCTTACAAAAATAACCAGTTAGGATACTACTCAAGATGCAACTTCTTATTTCTCTTTTGCTCGTATCACTTTCACTCATCGGTATTGCAGATTCCAGTTACATCAGTTGGTATGAATGGCAACGAATAGTACCTGAATGCGGAGGCAATTTTGATTGTGGCACCGTCCTTTCGAGTCCCTGGGCTCATATCGGACCTCTTCCTATTGCCTATCTTGGTCTGGCGTACTATCTAACAGTCTTTGTTGTTGGACTGCTGCACGTAATTGACATGGAGGAAGGAGTCATCTCCAAGAAATTACAAAAATACCGAGTTACACCGATTGAAATACTTTGGCTCCTCACACTGCTAGGATTTGTGTTTTCACTGTACCTAATCTCAATTATGGCGTTCGCCATCGGCGAGTGGTGCAAGTACTGTTTGGTTTCGGCAGCCACTTCGAGCAGTCTGTTTATCGTTTCCAGCCTATACCTAAAATTTTTCCTCAAAAGACCAGCGCTGTTTATTCGCAAACTGCTGCAAATAAAACTCAGGTTTCTCTATCAACACCTAGTCAAGCCTGTGTGCTTTCTGATGGATGCGGAAGTTGTACATACAAAAATAGTGCGAGTTGGAGAAATGCTCGGAAAAACAAAACCTGGACAATTCCTCACAAAACTACTTTTTGCCGTTAGTGACAAAAAACTAGAAATCAAATTGGCCGGAATAACATTTCCAAATCGAGTAGGGCTCTCAGCTGGCTTTGATTACAATGGACAACTTACTGGAATTTTACCCGCTGTTGGTTTTGGCTGGCATACCATCGGTACTATCACTCTCGAACCATATGCAGGCAATACCAAACCACAACTAGGACGTTTTCCAGATTCCAAGGCACTTTTGGTAAATAAAGGGCTCAAAAATATTGGCGCACAAGGAATAATTGACAAATTGAGCCAGTTACCTTTTGCCATTCCCACTGGCATCAGTATCGCCAGCACCAACAAGAGTTTTGGTTCTACCAGAGCACAAATACTCGATATGCTGCAATGTTTTTGGTTGTTTGAACACTCAAAAGTCGAACACAAATACTACGAACTAAACATCAGTTGTCCCAATACCTTTGATGGCGAGCCATTTACCACCGCCGATCGTCTTGAGATACTTTTGAGTGCAATCGACGATTTGCAACTTTCTCGGCCAATGTTTTTGAAAATGCCAATTGATCAAGGTGAGCGTGAAACCAAAGCACTCCTGACCGTTGCAGACAAACACAAGGTCGCTGGAATAATTTTTGGCAACCTCACCAAAGACAAACAGAATCCTGCCGTTACCAAAGCAGACCGAGAGCGCTGGAGCACACTGCGTGGCAACCTGAGTGGCAAACCTACCTGGGAGCGCTCCAATAAACTGATTGCGCTTACTCGAAAAGAATTTGGCAAACGCTTCGTGATCATTGGTACTGGCGGAATATTCTCTGCAACCGACGCAGCAGAAAAAATTCGCTTAGGCGCAGATCTCGTCCAGCTCATCTCTGGCATGATTTTCCAAGGACCACAATTAATCGGGGAAATTAATCTCGAGCAATGTTACAATACGCCTTGAGTTGCCCGATCGTCCAATGGCAGGACAGCGGCCTTTGAAGCCGTCAATCTTGGTTCGAATCCAAGTCGGGCATCCATATTTTCCCCTCAAGATAACATCGGTAGCCTCAGTTGGATTCGAACTGCTATAATTTTCATTAATTATGGAAAAAACTAAAAAATCTTTATTGTTAGGTGCTATTGCTGGAGTCATTGATGTTATTCCTATGATAGTTCAAAAATTAACATGGGATGCTAATTTATCCGCCTTTGCATTTTGGATAATAGCAGCCTTCTTTATTTCAACTACTAATATTCAACTTAAAGGAGCAATTAAAGGAATTACTATTGCTATGATTTTACTTGTTCCCTTAGCTTTCTTGATCGCTTGGAATAATCCGATTAGCTTACTACCAATATTAATAATGACTGTGATTCTTGGGACAATTCTAGGGTGGAGTCTTGAAAAAGTTAAGTAAAAAGTTCTGACATAGTCCACTTGTACCATCAGCTCTGAATAAGCAACCCCGATGCAGAGCATACGGGGTATGGTGCACTTACGACACAGTATCAAATAGTCCAAGCGTAGTTCTGTGTAACTTTGTGTAGTCTTTACCCTGGTTCTTAACATAGGTACTAATAA
>Ga0210043_1002253_pt1 | contig 13253 bp, 19 predicted proteins | sample CryGeymet201501t_FD_183990 | JGI IMG/M metagenome (GOLD analysis project Ga0210043, IMG submission 183990) | Groundwater microbial communities from Crystal Geyser aquifers in Utah, USA - Crystal Geyser metaG 2015-01t (SPAdes) (version 2) | ecosystem: Environmental > Aquatic > Deep subsurface >... | reverse complement strand
CGAAAGAAAATTGACGGGGTAATGTTTTGTACCCACATTTGAAAATTCAACGAAAATTAAATTCTCAAATGTGGAACAAAGCCATTACCAAATTTCAAAAAGCGCTTCACCACCCAAATGTTCCTTCCTTGCTTCTATGCCGGTTTTTATCCCCTTGGGAGTAGTTAATATGAGCGATCCGTATCCATTTTTTACTTGCCTTATTTCTGTACTTTTTTTATAAATTCTGCGAGAAGGTTTTGAAACCCTTTTTACATTTTGTATTCTCGGCAAATCATTTTGATATAAAAGTTCAATTTCAATGATTTTTGTTTTTTTACCCTTTTTGGTTGCAGATTTCACATAGCCCTGCTTCTCTAAAACAGAACCGATTTCCATTTTAAGTTTTGAGTACGGCAAGGTAAGAGAATCTTTTCTTGATTCGCCGGCATTTTTAATCCTTGTAATCATATCTGCGATTGGGTCTGTCATGGTTGATTTTTAATGAGAGAATCCTTTACCAACTTGATTTTTTTATACCGGGAATTTTACCTTCATTGGCAAGCTCACGAAAACATATGCGACACAAATCAAAGTTTCTCATATATCCTCGCTTTCGACCACATTTAAAGCAACGCTTAACAGCCCTCGTAGCAAACTTGGGTTTCTTGAGAGAGCGAGCTATTACTGATTTCTTTGCCATATGATAGATTTTATTGAGTAAAACGATTAGAAAATTATCACCATAAATCCTGTGGGATGATGGGAAAACTTGCTATCGCTCACTCTTTTAATTTTCTACAAAAAAACGCCTAAAGCGTGGAAGTTCATCCTAACAAGGTCGCTTCGTATTGTCAAACGACTGGTTAAAACAAGGGCTAATGTTAATTTAACGCCTTATCCTCTGTCTTTTTAAACGGGAATAACAAATGATTCATAAACAACCTTGTTTCTTCTTTATTGCGAGATGATGAAACGATGGTTACCGAAAGCCCAAATACATCCTTCAGTTCCTCATCAGAAGTTTCTGGGAAAATTGTATGTTCTTTGATGCCTAAAGTATAATTACCCATTTCATCTATGGCTTTAGAAGATACGCCTCTAAAATCTTTTGTTCTGGGTAAGGCAATATTTATCAGCTTATCTAAAAAGTCATACATTCTCTTGCCACGAAGCGTCACCTGAAGTCCCACGGGGTCCCCCTGGCGCACCTTGAAAGCGGCAACGGACTGTTTGGCGCCTCTCAAAGAAGGCTTCTGCCCGGTAATTTTTGAAAGGCGGTCTAAAGCCAATTCCTTTTTCTTTGGGTCTTTAAAAGATCCTGTGCCGACATTTACAACAACTTTTGTAATTCTGGGCGCTTGCATGGGGTTTTTATAACCCATTTTCCCTTTTAGTGCTTCAAAAGTATTTTTAATTTTTTTCTGAATTGGTTCCATTCTACAAAATTTATTTTTGTTACACCTCCGTCTTACTCTTTTGGGTGATTCTTACTTTCTTGTCATTCACCATTTTCACCCCCAATCTTGTCGGTTTGTTGGTTTTGGGATCCACAAACATAACGTTAGACACGTGGAAAGGGGAAGCTTGGTCAATAATTTGTCCTTTCTGCCCGGAACTTTTTGGTTTCTTGTGAATTTTTCTGATGTTTATTCCAGCGACAACAATTTTATTATCAGAAGGAATCGCCAAGGTAACCTTGCCCGTTTTTCCCTTGTCTTTCCCTGAAATCACTATGACATTGTCGTCTTTTTTAATTTTCATTCCGATAGAAATTTTTTATTTTATGAATCGTGCTATATCCTACTCATTTTTTTACTCTTGTCTACCTCTTATGAAAATTCTTTACATTAAAACCTCTGGTAGTGCGAGTAAATTTTTTAAACCACTTCCTGCGCCAAAGATACAATCTGCTGAAACCCCTTTTCACTTAACTCCCTGGGGATGGGACCAAACACCCTTCCAGCTATTGGCTCATGCTTTGTTTTGTCTACTATCACCACCGCATTTTCATCAAAGCGAACATATGATCCGTCAACTCTTCTAAAGGGGTATCTTTGTCGCACAACCACCGCATATAAAACATCTTTCTTTTTTACTGTTTTACGAGGTTGCGCGCTTTGAACGGAGAGGATAACCAAATCTCCTATTCTTGCGTATCTTTTTTTTGAACCTCCGGGAATCTTGAAAACTCTGCCGAATTTCGCTCCGGAGTTATCAGCTATTTTAACTATGGATTGTGGTTGTATCATATTAAGAAATTACTATAAACCTTTTGTCTTTTGAAATTGGTTTTGTTTCTTGGATTTCTGTTTTTTCGCCAATTTTTTTTGTGTTGCCTGGATTATGCGCTTTATATCTCTTTTTGTGTCTGATGTACTTTCCGTACTTGGGATGTTTTATATATCGCTCTACAGAAACCACCACCGTGTCCTTCATTTTGTCAGACACCACCACTCCAACAAGTTTTTTCCCTTTTTTTATGTTCTCACTCATTTTATTTTATTGCCAATTCTTTATTTCTTCTGGAAATTTCTGTCAGAATCTGGGCTATTTCCCTTTTTAGACCCCTGCCCTCTTTCATATTTCTAATTTTACTTCCGGAAACACCAAAACGAAAATTTCTCAAAGATTCTCTCTTCTCTATGAGGGTTTTTGACAAATCTTTTTCACTTTTAGTTTTTATGTCTTTCATTTCAAATTATACGGGTATTTATTATTCTCGCGCTACTGTTTTTGTTTTTATGGGTAACTTTGTACCCGCCTTTCTAAGCGACTCCCGAGCCACCGCTTCTTCAACTCCATCAACTTCAAAAATAATCCTACCCGCCTTAACCGGAGCATGATAGCCCTGGGGGTCACCCTTTCCTTTACCCATCTTAACTTCTGCCGGTTTTTGAGTATAAGGCATATCTGGAAAAATCCTAATCCACACTTTTCCAGTCTTCCCTAAAGTCCTTGATATCACCTTTCTCGCCGCCTCTATTTGATTTGATTTAATCCTTCCGGGAGAAAGCGCTTTTAATCCGAATGAGCCAAAATTAACGGAAACGCCCCGAGTCGCCACCCCCGCTTTGCTCGGGTTTTTTCTCATTGTGTGCCACTTTCTGAATTTTACTTTTTTGGGAAATAACATAGTGAATTTTGAAATTATTACTCTCCTTGTTTTTTGGCAAATATATCGCCTTTGTATATCCAGACTTTTATGCCTATGTATCCGTAAGGGAGTTTGGCTGGGTGTTCGGCGTAATCAACATCAGCCCTGAAGGTCTGGAGAGGAATCCTGCCGAGTTTGCGCGTTTCTGTTCTGGCTATGCTTGTCCCACCAAGCCTGCCCGAAAGGGTGATCTTTACACCCAGGACATCCCTGTTTGCAATTACCTTTTCAACCATTTGCTTACTCACCCTTCTGTACGGCAAACGTTTTTCCAACGCTTCCGCGACCATTTGCGCCACAATGACCGCGTTAGATTCTGGAGATTTGATTTCTTTTATATCAAGTCTGACCTCCACGTGCGAATCATATACCTTTTTTTTCTTCAGCATAGAAACAATATTTTCCTTCAATTTGGTTGCGCCATCTCCACTCCTTCCTATAATCATCCCAGGACGGGATGATTCTATGATTATCCTTAGGGTTTTTTCATTTCTCTCAATTTCAATTGAACTGACGTAATTGCCTTTCAATTTATTTTCCAAAAATGCTCTTATCAATATGTCCCCTCGCAAAAATTCCGTGTATTTATTTTTCAAACCAAACCATCGAGATTTCCAATCTCTGATTATGCCAAGTCTGTGCGAATATGGATGTACTGTGTGTGACATTGAAATTATTTATTTTTAGTCAACTCCGTAAGTTTACCTTTTCGTTTTGAAATCTTTTCATTGTCTGTTAAAACCACTCTGATATGGCTAGTTCTCTTGCGAATCAGGGGTGCTCGACCATGGGAAGCCGACCCTCTTCTGTAAAGAATAGAACCGTTGTCCACTCTGATTTCCTTTATTCTCAAATTTTCAATATTTAAATTTCTTTCTTTTGCGTTAGCTTGCGCGGAATTTATCAATTTTTCAATCGGCAAAGCGGCTTTTTTTCCCAAAAATTTGAGAGAGAGAATGGCATCTTTTACCTTTTTGCCCTTTACAGCGCTTGCCACCATGCGGACTTTTCGCGGAGATTGTCTATAACTATTAAGTTTTGCGATGGCTTCTTCCATAAAATTTATTTCTTAGCTGCTCCAGCACTAGATGTTGGAGAAGTTTTGGCCGCTTGAGCTGACGCTATTTCTGCTTCTTTCTTTTTCTGTTCAAGTTCTTTTTGCATCTTTCCACCGTGTTTTACAAATTTCCTGGTTAAAGAAAATTCACCAAGTCTGTGCCCCACCATATCTTCGGTCACAAAAACATCTATATGATCCTTGCCATTATGAACTCCAAAAGTAAATCCGACCATTTCGGGAGAAATTTGGCTATCGCGAGCCCAGGTTTTTATAGCACCCGTTTGTTCCGGCTTTTTGCCTTCAATCTTTTTAAGAAGGCGTTCGTAGACATATGGACCTTTTTTGGACGATCTTGTCATTTTAAAAATTAAATAAGCTCGACAGAGCTTGCGGAAAATACTAACAAAATATCAGCTATTGTCAAACGATCTTTTATATAAATAGAGGGTTTTTGCTTAAAAGACAAGTAGAGCGGAAGAATGGGGCTCCTAAATGGAAGTGGCTATTTTTTCCCAACTTTACGACGAGAAACTATGAACTTGTTGGAATATTTTTTGGACCTTCTTGATTTCTGGCCTTTTCCGGTAGGTTTGCCGGAAAAACTTTTAGCCCTCCTTGTGCCTCTTCCTTGTCTGCCCTCACCCCCTCCATAAGGATGGTCAACGGGGTTCATGGCAGAACCACGCACCGTTGGACGAATACCCAACCAACGGCTTCTTCCCGCTTTTCCTAGATTTACAAGACGGCTTTCTTCGTTTGAAACTTCTCCTACGGTTGCCCAACAATTCTCTGAAACCTTTCTGATTTCACTTGATGGCATTTTAAGATCAACGCGACCACCGTCTTTTGCAACTATCTCAATATAATTTCCGGCAGAGCGTCCTATTTTGGCACCTCCTTTTGGTTTGAGTTCAACATTGTAAACAAAAGTACCCACCCCGAGACTCTTTAACGGCAGGCGGTTACCTGTTGTCCTGGGTGCGTTTTCGGAAGCTATGTACGAATCCCCAACCAAAACCCCTTTGGGCAATAGTGCGTAGCGCCTCTCGCCATCTCTATACGCAACAAGGCCGATAAAACCACTCCTGTTAGGGTCATACTCTATACTTTTAACATAAAAAGGGATATTGATTTTGTCGTAGCCAAAATCTATTTTCCTAAACAGTCTTTTGTGCCCTCCACCCTTGTGACGAACAGTAATTCTGCCTTGGTTATTTCTACCCACCGACCTTTTAAACCCACTGGTCAAAGACTTCACCGGTTTTTGTCTGGTTGTTACTTTTGAATATGTGACCACGGTCATTTTTCGACGAGATGGAGTTGTTGGTTTAAATTTTTTCATTCCGTTAAAAGTTACCAGTTTTATTTATAAAATCAATACACAAACCAAAAGAGTTGGGTTGCTTATACGAGCCGAACATCAATATTTTTGCTGAATTTGTGATGGAATTCATATATTTATACTATTTCGATTCTGTCAGATTTTTTTAGATAGATATAGGCTTTTTTCATCCCCGGACGAACTCCCTTAACCCCTCTGACATTGATAATTTTACTGGGAATATTGACTACTCCGATTTTTGTGGGAATAACTTTGTAAATTTCTTTTATCGCTTTTGCGACATCGCGCTTGGTCGCTTTTCTTTCTATTTCAAACACAAAGACATTGCTATTCGTTGATTTGTCAGTCGCCTTTTCGGTTATATGCTGACGGATTATTGTTTTATTTATTAAACCAACATCAGAATACAGTGTGGACTCTATCTTTTTTGGAGCTATTGGAGTGTCTTTCTTCTCCGATTTTTCTTTTTTCGGTTCCAATTTGTTTTTTTTGTTTTTATTGAAAATCGCCATAATATTTCGCTTTTTGATTATTTTTTTCTTTTTGTATTAGTTGTTGTTTTTTTCTTCTCTGTATCTTTAATCAATTCAGCTTCTATGCCCGCTTTACTGTATATGAAAGGGAGAGAAATATCTGGATTTATGATTGCCAGCGATTTATATTGTAGAAGGGTGAGAGGGTTTATGTTTCTTATTTCGTCTATCGCGATGTTACCGATATTTTTAAAACTCATAAACGTATTACCTTCTCTTGAGGGTAGAGTTATGACCATTGCGTTGGTTTTTTTGCCCAGAATCCTTTCCATTCCTTCAATTTTTTTCCAAGAATCAATCGTTGTTTTTGCGTCTTTGGTTTTTGGTTCCGAAAAATTAAGCGAATCTATGAATATTATTTCTCCATCTTTAAATTTTCTTGAAAGAATAGTCAACAGTGCTTTTGCTTTTACTTTTTTATTAACTTTTCTGTCATAATTCTTTTCTTTTCTTGGTCCGTGTGCCACACCACCGCCAACCCAAAGAGGAGATCGGATTGAACCGTGTCTTGCTCTTCCTGTTCCTTTTTGCTTCCAAGGTTTTTTTCCTCCACCAGACACTTCACTCCTATCTTTGGCGTGAGCGGTTCCTCTCCTGTTCGTAGAAGCCATTGAAACAGAAACCTGGTGCACCAAGTCACTATTCCAACGAAGGCCGAAGGCTTCGGGCCTTAAGGAAATAGTCCCAACAGAAATTCCTTTTTGACTATAGACTTTTGCCTCCAAAGGACCTTGGATAGATTTTGTTTTAGCAATCTTTGGCTTTGTTTCTTTATTGAAGATCGACTTTGAATCTCCCGACGGCTTGCCGCGGGGATGAGAAGGCGAATTGTGTTTTGCGTCGGCGGAGGCCGATTCTTTTCCCAAAAAAACAACCTGGCGTTCTGCGCCAACACCCCGTGGCTCTGCCCCGTGGGTTGTGGCAGAACTTGTTTTATTACTTTTTTGTTTTAGCGAAGACATGGTTTAAATTTTTTCATCAAAACCTTTTACCCCCTTACCTCTACAAGAGCACCGCGCTTGCCAGGAACAGCCCCTTTGACAAGAATTGTGTTGTTGGCTTGATCAATTTGAACAACCTCAAGATGCCTTGTGGTTACCCTATCTCCACCCATTCTTCCTGCCATTCGCATTCCTTTTGGCACTCTGTTCCTTAAGCCTCCACCAATAGACCCCGCTTCTCTTTCAGAATGCTTCTGTCCGTGAGTTCTCGGTCCGCCATGAAAACCGTGTCTCTTTACAACTCCTTGAAATCCTTTGCCCTTGGAAATCGATGAGACGTCAACCTTATCACCCAAAGCAAATACCGATGCGTCAATTTTGTCTCCCACCTTTAGTTCAGTATCTTTAGTTAGTCTAAACTCTTTCAAGTAAGCAAAATTTCCAAGGCCTTTCATGTGTCCGCGTTCTGGTTTTGAAATAAGATTTTCTCTTTTTTCTCCGAACCCGACCTGAACGGCGTTATATCCGTCTTTGGTTTTCTCTTTTATTTGCGTTACAGTTACAGGGCCAGCTTCTAAAACAGTTACGGGAATAACCTCACCGTTTTCGGCAAAAATTTGAGTCGTCTTATCTTTTTTTGCAAGAATGAATTTCATCAAAATGCGAATTGGGTTAATCTGACCGCTTATCCTACCCACCCCCCCTTTTTGTCTATCCGCGCGCAATTAAGTCTTGCGCGACACTTTCATGGTTTTTCCAAACAAACCAAGAGTCGCGAACAAAACGAAATCAAATAAGCTTCACATCTATATTGACACCAGAAGGCAAGGAAAGATTTGTTAAAGATTCTATAAGCTTTTGAGTGGGGTTTACTATATCTATCAATCTTTTGTGTATTCTCATCTCAAACTGTTCTCGCGCGTTTTTGTAGACGAAAGAAGCACGATTGACGGTATATTTTTTTATTTCAGTTGGCAAAGGAATCGGCCCCAGGACATTGGCGTCATAACGAATGGCGGTGTCAATTATTTGCTTGGCTGATATGTCAAGAATTTTATACTCATAAGCCCTTACTCGAATGCGAAGTTTGGAAACAGGCGCGTCTTTCTCTGCGATCTTCTTTGTTCGCGCTTTCGGTGTTTCTTTTTTTGTTTTTGCTTTTGGCATATTCAATCACTGACCGTTTTTCAAAATTATAGAGACAAGCTCTCTTACGGCTTTTTTCGTCTGTAATTTTGTAACTGCAATTAAGCTGTAATCTTTGTCACAACTCCGGCTCCCACGGTTTTCCCCCCCTCTCTAATTGCAAACCTCTGCTTCTCTTCCAAAGCAACGGGTACAACAAGTTTCACTTTGAAGGTAACAGTATCTCCCGGCATAACCATTTCCACTTTTTCAGGAAGTGTAACTTCCCCGGTTACATCTGTTGTTCTCAAATAAAATTGAGGTTTATAGCCGGTAAAGAATGGGGTATGTCTTCCCCCTTCCTCTTTTTTTAGAATATATACCTCTGACTCAAAATCGGTATGCGGGGTAACGGTTCCGGGTTTAGCCAAAACTTGACCTCTTGTAATATCCTCTTTTTTGAGACCGCGCAGAAGAACACCCGCATTGTCTCCAGCCACTCCTTCATCAAGCTGTTTATTAAACATCTCAATTCCGGTAACGGTTGTTTTTTGTGTATCACGAAGACCAATGATTTCTATTTCTTCGCCAATTTTTACTTTTCCTCTTTCAATTCTTCCTGTAACAACCGTCCCCCTTCCCTCAATGGAAAATATGTCTTCAACGGGCATGAGGAATGGCTTATCAAGGTCTCTTACGGGCATTGGGATGTATGTATCCAATGCTTCGGCAAGCGCAAGAATTGCTTTTGACGATTCATCATCATTATTCGCAGATTCAAGTGCTTTGAGTGCTGACCCGCGAATTACAGGCGCATTTGCACCATCAAATTCGTATTTGTTTAGAAGGTCTCTTACTTCTTCTTCAACCAAATCAATAAGCTCTTTGTCGGTTACTTGGTCTACCTTGTTTAGGAACACTATTATTTTTGGAACGCCAACCTGTTTTGCCAAGAGAACGTGTTCTCTGGTTTGAGGCATAACGCCGTCTGTCGCCGCAACAACCAAAACTGCACCATCCATTTGGGCGGCTCCCGTAATCATGTTCTTGATATAATCCGCATGACCGGGAGCATCAATGTGCGCGTAGTGACGCGCATCAGTTTCGTACTCGTTGTGAGAAAGAGAAATGGTAATTCCTCTTGCCTTCTCTTCCGGAGCGTTATCAATCTGGTCAACTTTTTTTATGTTGGCCTTTTTGCCGGCGCGATTAAGAACCGAGAGGATCGCGGCGGTCAAGGTTGTTTTGCCATGGTCAACGTGGCCTATTGTTCCCACGTTGACGTGTGGCTTACTTCTGTCAAATGTTGTCATATTAGTAAATATTAACTATCTGAAGTTATCGCGCGAGAACGGATAACCTCAAGCAATCAATTATAATTTTTTGATAATACATACTGTATTTACTCCTCATCTCAGAAACTAGAAGGTTTTATCGTCTCCTAGTTTTCCTCGCTTTACGTCGTAAATAAAAACTGCCCTACCAATTGCAAGGGGGTAGTACGGTTGCCCGTTCAAACTTCACCTGAAATTTGTTGAGACAGCGTGGGGGATATAATAACAAAAGAGGAAAAAGAGTCAACCTCATGTACGAGGCCACCCACTTCTGCACTTTTCAGGTAGTGAATTAACTGGTAATGACAACATGAATTGTACAGGAGATAGTTTGTTCCCGAAAGCACAGTGGACTCTCTTGGTGTTAAACCAGAATAAATATTCCATCAAAACTTTGTTGAAGTCATCTGGAGTTTTCAGAAGCGGCATATGGTAATCAACGAACTCTTCCTGAATGGTTCTGTTGAATCTTTCACAGTGAGCGTTCATTTTTGGAGTTCTGGGATAGGTGTGGTAGTGAGTCATGTGAAGTCCTCTGACTTTTTCATCAAAATGTTTTTTAAACTCTGATCCATTGTCGGTCAGGACAAAGTCAAAAGAAAATGGAAATATCTGTTTGCAGATATTGAAGAATTCTTCTGCAGCCAGTGAAGCGTGAGAAGTAGCACTCCAAGCAAAAGAGAAACGAGTGTACAAATCCTCAAAGGTGATGATGTACCTTCGACAACCATCGACAATCTTTTCAATAGTATCAAAAGCTACACAGTGACCAGGATAGAGAGCGACAAAATCCTTTGGTTTTCTCATCACTTTTCTACGATTGACTTTAACTGTTTTGCCAAAGTGAGAGAGTTTTTGAGGAAAGAGCCGGAGTCCTCCCAGATCCACAATTAATCTTCCAATGGTTCTGGGTTTCGGACATTTGAGATTGCATAGGTCACAGAATTCTTTTAGTTCAGGATACAATTTTTCTTTTCCTAAATTTGGATGTGTCCAACGAAGTCGTTTGATTTCAGAAATGATCAATTCATTCCATATTCGTTTTCTTTTCTGTTTGGGAGCTTTTGACAGAGAGCTGAGACTCTCAAGTTTTCCTCCACCTTCTTTCAATCTTCTCTGCCAGTCAAAAAGGGTTCTTCTCTTTGTTCCAAAAGCTTCTTCAACTGCTTCGGCTCCATATTTCTCCCAGAATGCCAGTATTCTGGTTCTTTGTTTAGCTTCTTCGGTAATCATATACCGAAAGCGTATCACTCTCTCCCATGTCGAAATGAAGCCTTTTGTGCCACGAAACTTGCTGAAAATATGCATGTTCTTTAGTTTCCTAAAGAGTGCAATATGTATGTGGCCTTATGCATTTGCCGTAAAATATATTCCAAGGACTGTCCTTGGAAATCCTCTATTTGTGGCGTAGCAAAGCTCATGACGCATTCCGTTTGACCGTTTGATTGATAAAATTGTCTGACGATGTATACTATTCTCGTAAGTAGCACACATTTATACTCACAGAAACAAGGAGCCCAAGATGTCAGCATATTACGATAACCGCCCGCTGGACCCCAACAAGTTTGCTTTTGTTGAAGAATATCCAGAGGGAGAAATGACAAGACTCCCTGAGGTTCGTTGATGCTAGGCCATCCAGAAGTTCTCTGGGTGGCCTAATGTATAATTAGTGTATAAAAATGAAAAAAGAACTCAAGAAATTTGGAGTAACATTCCATCAACGAACACTAAAAAACGGCATCAATCTTTTTCATTTTGAAAGAAAGGGCATGCCCATATATTTAGAAGCTGTTTTTTTTGCTGGATCTCGTTTTGATGAGATAACAGGTACTGCCCACTTCCTTGAGCATATGTTGCTTGCGGGTACTCAAAAATTTCCTACAAAAAACATAATAGCTGACTATATCCAGAGAGTGGGGGGTGATTTTGGCGCAAGTACTGATAATAATGTTCTTAGATTATACGTTGAAGTGCCCGAAGCGCAGGATATTGATGTGGGAATAAATGTCTTGTCAGAGTGTCTGACAAAATCAATTTTTGATGAAAAAACTATTGAAAACGAAAAAAAAGTAATAATCTCGGAGTTGAGAGGCAAAATGAGCAATCCCAGAGAATATCTAAATGAGATAAGAAGAAAAATAGCCCTTCAAGGCACTACCGCATCAAGAAGCACTTTGGGTGGTGAGTCTGATATTAACTCCATAACCAAGGAAACCATTGTGGATTATTTTATTAAATTTATTACTTCAGGCAGGGTGTGTTTTGTTTCAAGTGGTGATATAGAGATAGAAAATCTGGAAAATAAGTTAAATCTGGTCAACCTTCCAAAAGACAAACGATTTACTGTAGAAGGAAAATTACCAATATATAAAAAAACGACTGAGGGCATTGAATTTTATGACAAAAGTGATCAAGTCCATGCTTCGCTTGTTACTCGTACCAGTATAGAAAATTATAAAGAATATTGTGCTTTGATGCTTTTGGTTAACGTGCTTGGTTTGGGAAGAGGGTCAAGATTAACTACAAAAATCCGCTATGAAAAAGGGCTCGTTTATTCAATTTTTGCCAATGTGTTTAGTACAGTTGACTGGGGGACTCTATCAATAACCTTCTCTTGTCATAGGGATAACTTTGAGAAGGTTAGGGATCTAATATTCCAGGAATTTATGATTTTGAAAAACAACATTTCCGATTCAGAATTAAAAAATACCATATCTAAGATTTCAAAGGGTGCGGTCAGTGATTTCCAAACATCAAAATCATGGGTCAATTTCCATGAAACGGAGGCATTATTTACTCCACTAGAGTTACACACTGTTGAGAATTACATAGAGACAATAGGGAGTATAGACCTTAAAGATATAAAATTTGTCATAGATAAATATTTTATACCCACAAATTTCCTTACCGCCATTTGTGGAAATTATCAAAAATGAAAAATCCCACCACCATCATCATCATGACAACAGTAGTGGGGTGTTGACGAAAGCGTCTGAGTCAGCCGTCACGGGCTTGATTCCTCATCGTAATCGTCATGGTCGGGACCATTTTCTGGTTCCTTCATTTTCTCTCACCTCCTTGGTTAGGGTTAATACCTATCCTGAACCTTTTTGCTTGGATGTCAAGGGGGCGCTATGATTCCAACCAGATAACAAAACAAAGGAAAACCAAACATATACAAAGAGTAGCCCCATGTACTTAATGTTTGCTGTCTAAGGTTTAGAGATTTTGTAAATTTCAAAGTTTAATGCCAAACACAGTTTTGATTTTTTTGGTACAATAAAACGGAAGAAACATCATTTGACAACTCAATGGTCATAAACGAAAAACAGCTTAAAGAATTTATTCTTGATTCCGGCTTGGTTAGCAGAGCGGAACTCTCAAAAGCCGAAAAAGAATCGGAAGACGGCGGTCAAAGCGTCGGTAAAATCCTCGTAAGCAAGGGTAATATTTCGGAAGATGATTTGCGCAGGATGCAGGCGTACATACTGGGCGTCCCTTTCGTTGACCTCAAGGGACAGCACTTGGATATAGAAACTCTTTCTTTGATTCCGGAGCCGATAGCTAGAAATCACAACATTGTCGCTTTTCGCAAAAACGGAAATAACTTAGAGGTTGCCATGCTTGATACTGATGATTTGGCGTCGGTGGATTTCATACGCAAGAAAACAGCGATGAAAATTCTCCCCCGCTTGACTGACGGGGAGTCAATGAAGACGGCGCTTCTAAGCTATCAGAAAAGTCTCAAGGCGGAGTTTGGTGACATTATTCAGAAAGAAGCC
>Ga0210043_1002249_pt1 | contig 13259 bp, 18 predicted proteins | sample CryGeymet201501t_FD_183990 | JGI IMG/M metagenome (GOLD analysis project Ga0210043, IMG submission 183990) | Groundwater microbial communities from Crystal Geyser aquifers in Utah, USA - Crystal Geyser metaG 2015-01t (SPAdes) (version 2) | ecosystem: Environmental > Aquatic > Deep subsurface >... | reverse complement strand
TCGCTGCCGCACTGGTGGCAGGGTGGGCCGAAGGCCATGGTTATTTCCCTCCCTCCAGCCAGGTCAGCAATTCGGTGAGGGGGATGTTGCCGTCGAGGTAGCGGGTGATGGTGAGCAGGGTGAGCATCCGGTCGTTGGGTTTCTTTTGCTCTCCCAGCAGGGACTCGGTGATGCCATCGAGCAGGTCCACGGCGGGGCCGTTCAGTTCCGTCAGGGCGTGAGACAAGGGCACGTCGCTCGGAGCGCAGGATCGGCGCTCGGCGTCGTCAGCCTGTTCGGGTTCCTCCTCGGCGTCGTCCTCAACGCCGGGGATGGCGAATGGATCGCCGCTGGTTGTTTCCTCGGCCGGCTGGATGGGGTTGCCCGCGGTGTCCTTGAAGGGGACGACGTTGGCGGCAGCGGTACCGACCACTTCCCGATCCACCATGAGATCGAAGATCAGTTCGCAGCGTTCCACGTCCCATCCGAATTTCTCGCGCAGGTCGTGGATGCAAAACAGGTTCTTGTCTTTGAACTTGGCGTGCTGGCAGGCAGCGGCGTAGTAAGCCTCTGTCTCGGTGTCGGCGGGGACTTCATCCTCCTCCTCTTCCTCCTCCTCTTCCTCCTCCTCTTCCTCCTCCACTGCCGGGGCGAGCGGGTTGTGGCGCTTGGCGGCGGTGGCGTCGCGCTCCTCCTGCTTCTTCGTCTCGGCGGCGAGCTTCTTGCGGGCGGTGGTGATCGCCTTGGCAGCGTCGGTGCCGTGGAATTTCTCCAGCTCCCCGGGTGGGATCTCGAAGTCTGTCTCGATGGCGGAGAAGGTGACGACTCCGGCGCCGCCTCGTGCCAACCAGGTCTGGTAGGCGTGGGCCAGCTTCTCGGTGGGTGTCTCCTTCGGAGCCCGCAACCATTTACCAAAGTGTTTGGCGGTGATCTTGCCGTCCTTGGCGTTGCGCTTGGCCATCTGCAAGAGCCGGTCCTGCTCGTCGGTGTCGTCCTCGAGGCGGCGGGTCAGCTCCACGGCCAGCGACATGCTAAGCCGGTCCATGGCCACTTCTTGCTCCAGGTTGGCGGAGAACTTCTGCAAGAGCAGGCAGTTCTCCACGTCCACGCGGGTCTTGCCGGTGCGCTTGCTGATCTGGGCGCGGCTCAGCTTCTCTTCCTCGGCCAGCTTGACGACGGCGAGGGCACGCTCATACATGGTGAGGGGCTTGGAGCCTTCGCCGGTCTGCAGCATGTCCACGATGCGCTGGGTGGCGCTGTAGCTGCGAGGCTCGTTGACCACGGGGAACAGGGCGTCCTCCGGTTTCAGCCAGCCTTTCTCGATGGCGATGTGCATGGCCCGATAGCGGCGCTCGCCATCGGTGACTTTGAAGATCGCGCCGTCCATGTGGCCACGCAGCGGCATACGGATGCCGACGGGGTTGCTATCATCATCCGGGGCCCGGAAGAGTTGGGCGAGGGCGACAAGGTCGCCGAGATCCCGGCGGACGTTGAAGCCTTCGACAAGTTGGACCTGCTCAGGGCGCAGGAGATAGATCTCGCCTTTGCGGCGAACGGCGAGGGACTGGATCCCCCGGCTTCTGGTTTTGGTAGTGCTCATATGGTTCAATCAGATTTGATGATGTGGTCGATGGCGTCGTCATCCATGCCCATCGGCACGGTGCGGGACTCGATCAGTTCGGTGAATAGTTGAGGCCGGTTTGGCGCACTCTGCTGACGAGGTTCTGGACCATGACGGCGTCTGGATCTGGCTCGATCGGGGGGTCTTGGGTGACGGTGATAGACTTCTCCCAATCGGTGGCGCACTCCAAGCCCAGGGCGATGGGTTCGGGGGGTGCTTCGTCGTCGGTGCGGATGCCGATGGTGGCATTGAGGATCAGGGTGAGTCGATCATGGTTGGCGATCGCTTCGAGCTTGGCTCTGGATTTCAGGCCAAGGAGTCGGCGGAGGCCGCGGAGATCTTCGGCGGGTAGTGACTCCAGGATCGCAATGGCGATCGCGGGAGATGGATTCAGGATTTCAATTTTCATAGAGTTTGGTTTCGGCGTAAGCTCATGGCGAAAGTAACTTTCAAGCGGCGAGTGCTTCGGTGAACTCTTCAAAGGTAGTGCCGTCACTGAGCCGGCCTGTCCTGATGACTGATTGCACCGTGGCCTTGTGCCAGCGGCCGCGGCCTGTCTTGGTGGAGATACCATCTTCATTGAGGCGGCGGGCGATGACACCACAACCCATCCCATTTGCTCTCCAATGAAAGATATCAATGAGGGTGGACTGCTCCTCCTCATGGGGTGCGAGCTTGGCACGCACATTCTCCCGGCAGGTCACCCCCAGAGAGGGGTCCTGATGGGCGGTCCAGCCGTATGGCTCTTGCCCGAGGCGAAGTCCCTGAGATCTCATCACTGCCAGAGCTTCCTTCTGCCGCTCGGCGCGCCGCTTCAGCTCCCACTGAGCCATGGCCGCCATGATGGTGACAAAGAACTGGCCGTTGGCAGTGGTGGTGTCGAGATCGACGTCGAGAATGTGCAGCCCATAGCCATGCTCCTGGAGCTTGGCGACGGTGAGCAGGCAATCCACGGTGTCACGAAAGGCACGGTCGAGCTTGGAGACAATGATCTGCCGGATCTCATGCTCCCGGCAAAAGGTCAGCAGCTCGACGGCGGACTGGCGGTGGGCGAACGGGACGGTGGCACTGGTGCCGGAATCCACAAACTCGCGGACCAGCTCCAGCTCCTTGAACGCGCAGTAGTGCTGGCAGCGCTGTGCTTGAGCCGAGAGGGTGGCTTGCTGCTCCTCGGTGCTGGCTCGGATATAGGCGACGGCTTTGGTCATGGTGTCAGTCATCCCAGATGGCAAAGCAGAGGAGTAGGTAGGCGCCGATGGCGGCGATGGGTGAGACGTAGGCGATGAGGCCGAGTCCGATGATGAGGAACATGAGTATCGGGAGTCGTCTCATAGGTCAGGAGGGAGTGGGGTCCAGCAGCGGATGACGCCTTGGCGTAGGGTGAGGCCATCTTCGATGACCCAGCCGAGGATTTCGTCGTGGTGTCCGATGACCCATCCATCCTCCCCGTTGGGGAAGAGTTCCCATACGAGGACGCGGGCCTCGGCTGGTGGTGGGGTCTGAACGTCGTAGTGATCAGAGGGTAGTGGCATAGCGAGAATGATTCAAAATGGAACAAGTGGCCCGGGTTGGCAAGTAGAAAAAAAGGTGGGGTTCCCCGACGCGAGGCGGTAGGCTGGGCTTACCGACAACCATGCGGCGCGCCAGTCGCCGAGGGAGAAGGTGGGAGTTTTCATTTGATCGGCTTGTAGGTGTGGGGATCTACCTTGCCCATCCATTTGGGCGGGAGGAATTGGAGGTTGATGGGGAGTTTGGCGGCGTCGAGATCGAACTGGATGAGGGTGGCGATCTGTCGCGCCTCTGCCTGAAAGATCGGGTTGATGCAGTCGGAGTTTTTGTAGACTTCCAAGCGGCGGATGAGGAGGGGCCGCACTTCTTCCCAGAAGATCGCGGCGGCGGTCATGGGTTCGGGGCCGTCGTGGTAGGGGAGCTTCTTGCCCTTGGCGGCGAGGGCGGCGCCTTCCCATTCGGCAGGGCCGCGGGTGGTGTTGTGACTCAGCGTGCCGAAGGCGGCGACCAGGTGGACTGGCTCGATGGTGAGCTGCTTCAGCTCGGCGTCGCGCAGGGCGGTGAGCAGTTCCTCGCGGAGTCGTAACGGGGAAACCAGTCGGTGACGGCGGAGCCGGGGTAACCCCGGTCGCCGAGGGTGATGGGTTTCCCTTTCAGTTGCCAGGTGGTCAGCACCTTCACCGGCATGTCCTCCGGGGGCAGGATGGCGTTCCACTTGTCCTTCGTCCACAGGGCGAGCCGCTGCTTGAAGCAGCTGGGGTTGGTGCAGAAGCCGCAGCTGCCGTCCTTCTCACCTTCCACGGTGAGGAGCACGCCCTGCTTGCGGCTGTCGGCCGCGCAGCCGGGGAGCAGGTGCCGGTCCAGGTCGTCCATGTCGCCACAGATCCATGTGGCCTTGGGGACGGCGGCCTGTCCGACGCGGACAAACTCAGGACACCGCTCAAAGCAAGTGATGTGGTGGGGGTAGTCGTCGGAGCAGTCGAGCAAGGCTCTGGCCAAGCGACCGGTGCCAGCGCAGAGGTCGAGTGTATGGATGGGGCGGCGATCGGCGGACAGTCGTTCGATCATGGCTTCGCTGGCGAGATCGGCAGGGGTGAAGTAGGCGTCGATCCAACCAAGGTTGTGCTCGGCGGCGGGGTTCCAGTGTTCCAGAATGTAACGGCGTTCATCGGGGTGGAGAGATTCGCCGCGGTGGTGCTGGTCCACCAGGTCACAGGCCCGCTGATGGGCCTTGAGTTCGGGTTTGCTGATCTTCATCCTGCGAGGAGTAGTTCCAGTTGGTTCATGACTTGGTCAGCGATATCGCTGTTGGGAATTCCAGCCGGTGCCTTGGGTGTCCTCGGTTGAGGCAGGCTGGTGAGAGGCATGGTTGCCGGGTAGAGGGAGCGGAAGTGTTTCTCTCCCGCATTGAGGTAGGCCTGTTGCTGCGGCCATTGCTGGGCGATATCGGCTTCGTCCACGGTGGGCTCGGCGGGGTCGAAGTCTTTGATCGCTTCGCGGAGCAGGTCGCCGAGGTTGATCTCTTCGGTGGCTCTCTCAAAGAGCTGGCCATCGAGGGCGAGATCGGCGGCGTCGCCTTTCTCTTCAAACAGATTGGTGAGCCGAATGTCGATGGTGCCCTCAGTGACGAGGGTATAGATGGTGACGGGTTTCTTGGAGTTGACCCGGTGGACTCGCTCCACGGCCTGAGCATTGAGATCGAACGCCCATTCCAGGGTGGGCAGGATGAGCCGGCAACACTGGTCGAACGAGTGGCCCTCGCTCATGGACTTGAGACCGGCCAGCAGCACGGAGTATTCCTTGTTCTTGAAGCGTCCCGCCTGACGGCCGCGCTCTTGCTCATTGGTCTTGCCATCGAGCAAGACAGCGGAGACGCAGGAGCGGCGGAGTATCCCGAGGATGGTGTCGTTGAAGTGTTGGAAGGGGCTGAATAACACGACTTGCTCGCCGTCGTGGAGGCAGTCGCCGATCAGCTGCATGGTAGCGGCGAGCTTGGGGGTGTGGATGCTGCGACTGCGGAGCATTCCGCGGCCTCCGAGATCCCGGTGAAACTTGGTCAGTGAGTGGGAGTCGGGGCAGAGTGCGGCTTGGCGCAACAGGTTCACCTGGCAGCCGACAGCGGCGAGGCGTCCCATCTCTTCGCCAGCGGTGGATTGCTCGGGTTTGTTCTGAGCATGGAACTGATAGACGGCCCGCTGATCGGTGCCCATCTTCACCTTCATCGGCACGAAGGTCTTGGTCACGAGATCCTGCCCGATGTCGCATTTGCGGCGTCGGATATAGGTGGGGCCGAGCGTCTTCCAGAGCAGGTGCAGATTGCAGATCTGGGCGGTGCGCTTCTTGAAGATTTTGCGGACGCCGGTTTCGGCAAAGAACTCTTTCTCCTTGGTGATGTTCTGCTCCTCGACGGAGTGGATCTTCTCGAACTCGGTCTTGTCAGAGTCGGTGCCGTCATAGGCCCAGCGAGCGGAGGCGCTGGCGCTGCCGCCACAGGCCCACCATGCCAGCCAGAAGATATCGCCGAGCCGGTTCTTGATAGGGGTGCCGGTCAGCACCAGCCGATAAGCGGGCCGGAGTTTCCGGACGCCGAGGCCCACGAATGAGGTGGAGGATTTGATGCGGACGGCCTCATCGCAGACCACACAATCGAACACGTCGGCGGTGAGGGTGGCCAGTGATGGGGTGACGAGGCAGCGGATGGTGCCGTCCTCGTTGTCCTCGCCGATCCCGGTGGATGGGAATTCCTTGAGGCCGACTCGGCGGGCCAGGAAGCGGCGGGTTTCTTCGATCGCCTTGGTCCACACGAGTTCGCCTTTCTTGGGGCGTGCGGCTTCCTCGTCGGCCCCGTTGAGGCCGAGGGCGGTGTAGCTGGTGATATACCAGTGGGCTTCTTCCGGCAGCTCTCCGCTGATCCAGCGGCGTTGCAGCACGGGGTCAGCGTAGAAGGTGGCTTGGTTGGGGAGATCCTTGACGGTGACGCCGAATTTCTCCAGCCCCTCTTTCTTCAGCTGGTCGTGGAGGGAGCCGGGGGCCACGAGGAGGTTGAGCTTGGATCCTTTGAGGATGGGCCACGCAAACGCGGCCAGTGATTTACCGAGGCCCGGCTCCCAGCAGTAGATCAGTCCGTCAACGAGGGCGGCTGCTGCCAGATCATCGACCTGGTAGGTGCGCCAGTCGAAGCAGTTGGAGTTTGACTTTGTAGGCATGTAAGGAAAAATATCGGTGTTAGTTCGCCGATAGCGATCCAATGTGGTGCAAGGGTGGTGGTCGTCAGACCGCCGCCTTTTGCATGTTTGCCGAGATCATGGCGGCCATGGCGATGACTCGTCGGCGGTTCTCTTCATAATCATCCTGCCGTAGCTCGGTGAGTGAGGGCACCTTGGGGATATGGAAGTGATCCAACAGGGTCTGGAGTTTGAAGCAACCCTGTTTCCCTTTTAGCTCGGGAAAGAAGTAGCCTTCGTGTTCGTAGAGAAAGTGGACGACGTGGCTGTCTCGGGAGACTTTGATGACCAGCTCCTGTCCCCGCCGCACGACCTGCTCCTGCCCGCCACTGGAGTTGGTAATCAGTTTCTCAACCTCGCACTCCATCAGCTCAGTCTGGAGGCGGTAGCGTTGTCCGGCTTCGAAGGGCTCGAAGTCTTTCTCGCAGAGGATGGTGGCATGTTCGTCCAAGTAGCCGAGGGATTGCACCTGGTTGAGAGCTATGAGTGGTGCGCGGGAGGATTCGTAATCCTTGACGGCTGCGGTGACGGCTTCGATCAGCTTGGGGTCGACTCGCCAGAGGTCGGAGTCCATGGCCGTCTGGAGCAGGATGCGAGTGTGGGACTGGACGACCAGTTGCATGGGGGCTTTGCCCGCCATCTGGTGCAGCTGCTGCACGGCGCCGGGATTCATGCGGACCGACTTGCCTTTGTGATCGAAGGGAGTCAGTGAGATCTGCACCCTGCCCAGGGGAGAGAGGCCGAGATTGTAGGGGAGTTTGCGGCGGCCCTTGAGTCCGTTCCACTGGTCCTTCACGTTGGCCCAGTCGAGCTGTGGTGGAGTGAGGTAGCCGGGGGTGGTGCGGACGGGTGGCTTGCGCCAGAGTTCCTTGGTGATCCCGGCCAAGTCCTTGCCGCGAAGATCGAGGATGCGGTGGTTGTCCGAGTTGATGAGGCGCGAGTAGTAGAGCACAGCGATCTCCGTCTTTTTCCCCACCTCCTTGAACCACTCCAGCCAGCACGCCATCCATACGTTCTGCCGCAGGTAGGGGTTGGCGAGAATGTCCCTCTCGGCGCTGGCTTTGTTGAGGATGATGTAGCCCTCGCCCCAGTTGGTGAGCCGATCCACTGAGATGAGGTAGGAGGCGATGCCGGAGTCGATGGTGTCCCCGGGTGGCAGGTGTTTCCAATAGTTGGCCACGGCGGGGGCTGCGGAATCTTTCAACCCCGCCAAGCGATCGCGGTACCATTGCAATCCGAACGGGGGGTTGCCCACGGTGAGGGGCAGGGTGAGCTTCACCTGCTGCAGCAGGTCATAGACCTGGGTGGCGTCGCCGATGATGGTGGACCAGTCCATGCTGGATGCGGCGTCGTCTGGTTTCCGATTGAAGCGGGAGTCCAGCTCGACACCGAAGCAAGCCTTGGTGTAGAAGGTGCTAGCCCCCATGAGAAGGTCGCCACGTCCGGAGCCCACGAGATCGCCGATGTATTCGCGGCTGTCAGGCAGGGGCTTGGCCACGGCTTTTGCTAGATCGAGGGGGGTGAAGTATTGGCTGGCCCCTTTGTCGATGGCGTCCATGTTAGGCGACGGGGTGGGAGGTGATGGCGGTGATGACGTGTAGCACGCCTTTGTTGCGGAGATATTTCTGGGTCATGTCAGATCGTCGGGGGTCACGGTGTTCTGGGCACGGCGGGAGAGTAGGTCGGCCTGCTTGATGACAGCTTCGGGTGAGGTATCGAAGCGATAGGCGTGGCAGTTGGGGCAGATCCTGGCCCGGTGGCTGATGAGGCTGTCGCAGCCGCCGCAGACCTTGTAGTTCTCCGGGTTCTTCATGATGACGAGAGCGGCCTGCTCCCGTTGGTTGAGCGGTTGGTTGTCAGGTTTTTCCATGATCTCTTTTTCCAGTTGAGTGGCCAGCGGGGCGGCGAAGTCCTCCTGGATGCTGGACCGTTGGCCTTGCCGGTTCCAGATGGTACCAGTGGGGGCATGGATGAGGGCACGCCAGCCATTCACCTTGGGCTCGAAGGCGTAGCGATCCCAGCGAGGGGCGTAGAGATCGGCCCACGCTTCGGGTAATGGCTTGCCGCCGTTCTTCGGACGCATCGGGTAGGTGATGATGCTGGGCGGGGGAGCGAGTAGTTCAGGCATGGTGTTGCTCATTCGACTTCGGTGATGGTGATGATGATCTCTGCGAAGCGGACCACCTTGTTGGCGTGGTCCCATCCGGCTCCCGTGAGTCGGGCGGTGTCGTGGGCTTTCCGCTTGGCGTCGAGCAGGTCGCAGCCGAACTCACGGGGTAGGACAAAGAGGTTGCCGTTGTCCGGGTTTCTCCGAATCGCGCAGACCTGGGTGTTGGGTTTGCCGAGGGTCATCGGTCAAAGGGTGTCTTGTGAATCGGGGCGGGGGTGAGGTCTTTCTCTTTCTCTTTCAGTGCGGCGAGGGCTTCGGGCGTCATCACCTTGCCGCTGAACAGGTGAAGGACATTCCGCTTGTCGGGGAAGATCGCCTTGATCCTGCGCAGGTATCCGGCGGGATACCCGCCGTAGTCCCATGGGATACCTCAGCGTTCGCTAAATAAATTCCGCCCACACGTACCGAGTGAGCACCTCGAAAGAGGTTTCCGGCATCACGGGTTTTCCCCGATAAGTCAGACTGTAGCAGCCCTCAAAGTGGCGTACGATTTTCGCACCGTCGGAGTTCCATATCGTTGTCATTTTCGGTGTTGGTTGATTTGCTTTGCATAGCTCAAGGGGCCAACCGGCCCGAACTAATTCTAACACCGCCGCCACCCCGTAACAAGTCTAAAATGTTTCATTTTGAACAACCTGGTAGAGCCCCGTCGAAAGGCCCAGTCACGCGGCCAAAATGTTTCATTTTGCACCTGGCACGAATTCGCGCCGATGCCGCCGCCGATGGACTGGCGAAGTGGGGACGGTTTAGCCGACGCCGCCACCGATAACAGAATCAGCCGTTGTCGCAGTAGGTTTACCTGACAGCCGACAGCGGCGAGGCGTCCCATCTCTTCGCCAGAGGTGGAATGCTCGGGTTTGTTCTGAGCATGGAACTGATAGACGGCCCGCTGGTCGGTGCCCATCTTCACCTTCATCGGCACAAAGGTCTTGGTCACGAGTTCCTGCCCAATGTCGCATTTGCGGCGGCGGATATAGGTGGGGCCGAGCGTCTTCCAGGTGCAGATTGCAGATCTGGGCGGTGCGCTTCTTGAAGATTTTGCGGACGCCGGTTTCGGCAAAGAACTCTTTCTCCTTGGTGATGTTCTGCTCCTCGACGGAGTGGATCTTCTCGAACTCGGTCTTGTCAGAGTCGGTGCCGTCATAGGCCCACCATGCCAGCCAGAAAATATCGCCGAGGCGGTTCTTGATGGGAGTGCCGGTCAGCACCAGCCGATACGCGGGCCGGAGTTTCCGCACGCCGAGGCCCACGAATGAGTCTGACGACTTCATCCGGACGGCTTCATCGCAGACCACACAATCGAACACGTCGGCGGTGAGGGTGGCCAGTGATGGGGTGACGAGGCAGCGGATGGTGCCGTCCTCGTTGTCCTCGCCGATCCCGGTGGAGGGGAATTCCTTGAGGCCGACTCGTCGGGCCAGGAAGCGGCGGGTTTCTTCGATCGCCTTGGTCCACACGAGTTCGCCTTTCTTGGGGCGTGCGGCTTCCTCGTCGGCCCCGTTGAGGCCGAGGGCGGTGCGGCGGCCCTTGAGTCCGTTCCACTGGTCCTTCACGTTGGCCCAGTCGAGCTGTGGTGGGGTGAGGTAGCCGGGGGTGGTGCGGACGGGTGGCTTGCGCCAGAGTTCCTTGGTGATCCCGGCCAAGTCCTTGCCGCGAAGATCGAGGATGCGGTGGTTGTCCGAGTTGATGAGACGGGAGTAGTAAAGCACGGCGATCTCACAGATACTCCTTTCCCCAATCGTTGAGAAGGTCGGTTCTTTCACCGCGGCGATGCGAAGCGAGCGCCGATCCAACAAACTCCCGTAGGAGGATGCGTGCAGAGATGTTTTGGTTCTCCGGCGCGATCGAGTGACGAAGCGAGTCCATGAATTTCAGCTTCCCTTTCTCTGTGAGCATTTCCGCGAAGTCGGCAGTTGGATTGGAGTCATTGACAGATGGCAGTGATTTTGGAGCCCTCGGCACCCATCGGGAAACGCCGAAGGTTTCATGTGGCTGATGGGTCTTGTTCACGATGTGGTGAAGATGGGCACGATTGGAGTCAGACATGATTACTTTCCCGTCGAGAGTTTTCACCTGCCAATCACCAAGTGGCTTACCTTGCGGACGGGAAACTTTCAACTCGATGGTGTGATATTTTTTGTTCATTTTTTCTGTAGTTTCGTCTCAGGATCATCCTTTCGACACCCTCACTTTACCTTCTTGATTTCATACGTCAACAATCTTTTTTATGGAGATGCAATTTTTTTTCGCGCGCTCAGAAAAAGCCGAACAATAGCGAGCAGATCAACCGGCTCCACCGGTGTCTGTCGCCGGGTCGTTCGCGTAAACGTCGAATGTCTTGAGGTATTCGCGGCACGACTCCGCTAGATCCACGACACACTCGGACGTGATCCACGGGTCTCGGTCGTTCTGATCCTCGGCGATGCTTTCTGCGCCTTCGGGGTAACGCTCTAGGACCTCGCGGCGTAATGCAGCCGTTTTATCAATTTCGCAAGCGGTCAAGGTTTCGTTGTTGATCGTAACCTTGCGAATCACTTTCACCCTCTCGCCGTCAAGAAAGTCGTGGCTTTTCACGGTCACGCCCCTACCGACTTGTTTGGCGGTTGCGCGGATGGTAGCGAGCGGTTTCCCACTCCAAAAATATTCCCCCGGTTTCGAGATCCTGAGGTGAGACGTGAGGCTGATTTCTTTGGGTTCGATGTCGTTCATTTTCAATCAATAAGGGTGGAGGATGAGGTTGGCGATGGCTCCGGTCGCGGCGATTGCTGAGCCGAGGAAAAGCCATAACGCGATTTCGAGAATGCTCATGGCGGCTTTATTTGATGTTTTCGGCCATGGATTCAAAACTCGCCCAGCCCAGCCCAGATGCCATCTTCGCAGCGTAGATTTCCGGAGGTGCGGGGTGACGATCTGCGTGCGGTTTCCTTCCCCATTCCGCGATGGTGGCCGGAGCGACATTTGCCGCGATGGCCTTGGCTTCTTCGATCTTGGCAACCCGATCCGACTCGACCTTTTCCCAGAGGGCCTTGTCGGCAACGTGCTTCGCCTCAATGGATGCCCTAATTTCCTTTGTGGCCCGCATCAGGGCAGGCCAGTCCGAAACGAGGACGATCTTCCGGCATCGCGGATGCTCGCGGAGCAACTTCCGTGCTGCGATTCCTCCCTTGCCGGTGATTTTCAACTCCAGGACTTCCCATGCTTCCACCTCTTCGCAGAAAGGAGGGATCGCCCGCTTCGAGATGTGACGCGGTGTTCCGCCGCTCGTCCACTCGGACGCCATGACAGCACCTCCAGCGGCAACGATTTCCAGTGATGCCCTAAGTCGAGCGCTTGAGATTTTCGGTTTCATTTTTTGCTTTTGGTTCGTCTCGGGAGGCTGAACTTCCCACTCGACCCCATAGGACCCGCGATCATTTTTGCCGATGCCCTCAGGGAATTCCGCGATCAAAAATCCATCCCGCTTCGCCGCTTCGATTAAGCGATCCACTGCCGCTGCTTCTGCCGCGATCTCACGGCGTCCAGATTCTGTCATAGGACGGATGTGCTCTGTCCATTGGAAGATTTCAAGTGTCCACTTGATTTTGATTCCGCCGTCGTCGTCGACCTCATACCAATCAAGGGTTGCGGATTCGATCAGGTTTGCCTCAAGGGCCTTCGCGCATTCGGCGTCGAATTCGGGAGTTGGAATGTTGTAGTTCATTTTGGTGGTTTCTTTTGTTTTCATGGCAATGATTTTGGGAAGTTGATCGACGCCTCCAGAGCCGCGAGACGGTCCAGTGTTGCCTGTCTGCTGCGGCTCCAGTCTAATCGCATCATCTTCCCAGTCAAGAGATATTTTAAATTAAAAGAAATAAAAGTTCCCGGCTGCAAAATGAAACATTTTAGACTTGTTACGAGGGCCAGCGGTGTTAGAATTAGTTCGGGCCGGTTGGCCCCTTCAAGCTCGACGGGGGCCGGGGGGCCGGGCCGTCGAGATCGGGCCGGTTGATCTGCTCGCTATTGTTCGGCTTTTTCGAGCGCCCCCCCCAAAAAAAATCGCATCTCCCCAAAGAAGATTGTTGACGTATGGATTCAAGAGGGTAGAGTGAGGGTGTTGAGAGGATGATCCTCTCGCCGAAACCACTGAAAAAAATGAAAGAGATCATCAACCTGACTGACAAAGAAGCCTATATTGACTCCATTGATGCCTCTTGCAAGTTGGTGACACCCTCCCGCTTGTAATCGAGGACGCAGAAACGGCGAAGGCAGAATCTCCAAAAACACTGAGGTCCATTTTGCTGTCGCCGGTGTCTGAACATTTGGGGACGGAAGTTTCAGGAACCCACAAATCCATCAGTTATGAGGAATCGAGGAAGCCGCAGAAGCGAGCGAGGAAATGAGTGTCCAAGATCTGCTGGATTGGCATGGCGACTACAACTGGAGACTTGCATGAGCCCCCCGAAGAAAAACCACGGCGGACGCCGCCCCGGCGCGGGGCGTCCGGTCTCCGGCAAGGTCAAGCTGACCTGCCACGTCCTGCCCGAAACTCGCGCGAAGCTCGGGGGGAAACCGGGCGAAGCAATCGACCGCGCCTTTTCTGAGCCGAACACCAAGAATAATCCATCCGAAGGGTTGGATTGATTCCTGTGTGTGCCCGGCATGGGCACGATGTAAATGGGGTGAGAGTCCCCTGTAGGAAAACCAGAACATGAAAATGAAGAGACTACCATCTGAAGCCAACTCGCGAAGGGTGACCGACACGGGGAAGGAAGGCTAG
>Ga0210043_1002244_pt1 | contig 13277 bp, 20 predicted proteins | sample CryGeymet201501t_FD_183990 | JGI IMG/M metagenome (GOLD analysis project Ga0210043, IMG submission 183990) | Groundwater microbial communities from Crystal Geyser aquifers in Utah, USA - Crystal Geyser metaG 2015-01t (SPAdes) (version 2) | ecosystem: Environmental > Aquatic > Deep subsurface >... | reverse complement strand
CCAGTACCGACACGGAGCCGATTGGCAACGCCACCGCGGCTGTCGCGACGTTCAGCGGCGAAGCGTACGTTGCCGGTTCCCACCAGCGCATCTACCGCGCGACGTTCCCGGCTGGCGCCGGAAACGCCGCTTGGTACGGGTTCGGTCGGACCTCGACGTACAGCAACGATCAATACCGCCGGCGGGGATGGCACGTGATGTTCGTCGACCCTGTCTCGTACACGAAAGCGAGCACCGATACCCTGCGTGCAGGATTCGTTTCGTCCTGGGCGCGCGCCTAACCGGAGGTTCGACCATGCCCGAAGCCACCCGCCACACCATCGCTGTTACACTCAACCTCGCGGACGGCGAGACCGTTCAGCCTGCGCCCGTCACTGTCGAAGGGCAGCCGTACGTGCTGAACGAAGCGCAGGCGCTCGACTTGCTGCTTCCCGGCGGCGGCGCTCCGACAACGCTCGATTTCGTCAGCGTCCCCGGCTTCGTGCGCTTCGGCGCGGTGATGGTCCCCGCCGACCGCTTCCGCAGCCTGTCCGCCAGCGTCATCAGCGCCTCGCAGCCGGGGTAGCCTGACGCATGGCCATCCCCCTCGCCGCCACCCTTCAAGCACTGGAGGTTCCGTTCCCGCTTGAGGCGGGGGCTGAGGCGCTGCTGGTCTACGAGGAGGACCAGGCCGAAGGCGTGTACGTCGACTCCTACCTCGGTGATCCCAACGATGGCGTAACCGTCTACCCCGGTGGCGGCAGCATCTTCAATCCCGCAATCGGCGTTGCGGGCACGCCTGCTCAGGATTGTGGCGACATCCAAGTGGTCGGCACAGGTGGCGGCGGGTTTGTGCCAACCGTCGGCGAATCGACGCTGCTGTTGGTTTGGGAGGACGTGTCGCACTTCTTCTGGTGGCTGCCGGATGGCACCACCGTTGACGATTCGTACGCCCCGCCCGTCGTGATTGAGGCCTTGAACGTTCCTGGCGTGTGCGCTGCGCCCGAGTCCGCCATCGGGCAGCTCTGCCCGCCTTCGACGATCATCACCTCTCCCGGCGAGGTAGGCGAGGCCCCTATTCGCTGGGATGAGGAAGGCGCAGTTTGGGATGGTGAGGGTGTATGGCTTTCTTGAGGGCAATCTTTGACTTCTTCGCTCGACTGTTCGGTAGACGGCCACCTTCTGGCCTAAAGTGGGACCAGGCTAACGTTCGCTGGGATGATCCCGGCAGAAAGTGGGGGCCGTAATGCCCAGCACCATCAATCCGAACGCGATTGACGCCACCATCCCTACGGCGGGCGCTGCGCTGTCAGCCGCTCCCCTCCGTGCTCAACTCGCCGCCATCAAGGCGCAGTTCGAGGCTGCTCTAACTGATGTTGAGGCGCTAGAGGGCGCCATTGCTGTCTTGCCGCCCGGCGAGACTGGCCCTGTGGGGCCCGAAGGCCCTCAAGGCCCCCAAGGTCCACAGGGCATCGGCCTGACGCTCCTGGGCACGCTGGCGAGCACTGGCGACCTCCCTGCGAGTGGCAACACGGCAGGCGATGGCTACCTGATCAGCGGCAACCTGCACGTTTGGGATGGTACGGCGTGGGAGAACGTTGGCAACATCCAAGGGCCCGCAGGCCCAACTGGTCCGACTGGCGCAACAGGGGCTACGGGTCCGGCTGGGGCCACAGGGGCAACCGGAGCAACCGGCGCCACGGGGCCAGCGGGTACCAACGCGAACATCCAGGCGGTCGTTCACGGCAGTACCGCTGGCACCACCCGGCCTTCGTTCGCTGTCGTGCTCTGGTTCGGCACGGTAGAGCCGACCAACGCAGCCGTTGGCGACATCTGGTTCGATACCACGGTGGTGTGACGTGGCGACGGTCAAGTACAAGGGCAGCGGTGGGTTCTTCCAGCCGCCTTCGTACGTGCGCCTCGCGGGTGGCCTGTTCGATTTCAATGATGTCACCCCAGGCACGCCGATCATCCATCCTGGCTTCTCTAACGATCCGCTGGAAGACTTCTCGTTGGAGATTGACGAGAGCTTCAATGCGAGTGCGCCTACCCTCAAGAGCGGCGTTACCCTCACTGGCGACAGGCTGAAGGAGTACAACACCGCCGCGAAATGGGCGCTGTTCGCCGAGGTCACGAGCGGTGATTGGTACCGAGGCGACCTGGTGAATCGACTCGGGCATCCCGACCTCTACAACGTCGCCCGAGAAGGCCAGATCTGCCTCGATCCCCTGTTCGGGATGCTGCGCCTCACGGGCGATGGCCGCATGCTAGATCGGGCCGTCGATGGCTTCACCAAACTGAAGGACACCTCGGTCATCGAGTGGGAGATCATCGGCGGTAGCAATTGGACTGGCTCCGAAGCGGTTGAGGTCGGAGATCCCTGGAGCCCCTACTGGAAGAAGCTGTACCGGGGCAGTGGTGGGTCGTCGAGTTACAACGGCACCGATCTGCTGCTCCTCAACAGCCTGAAGCTGTACGCCATGATCTCGGAGTTCGCTTACGCCCTGCATGTCAACCGGGGCAAGGCGAGCCCTGCTGGGTATGACTACACCGCCCTGGCGGACGAGTGGGGCGGGATTGCCGAGGACTGGTACGCGCAGTGGGCTGGCGAGCCTGGAAACGACTGGACCCAGAACTACCGAGGCGTGGATGGGCTCGCCAACGAAGCCGACCGCTTCCCGAGCGGTGGCCGCTGGCGTAGCCGCGCACCCTGGGGCGTGTACCCGGTGAAGATGCGGAACGAGAGCCATGTCGCTCTTGATTCCACGATTCTTCAATACTTCCTGGGGCGACTCGGGCAGACCGGCTTGTGGGACATCCCGAACCCGGAAGACGCCCTGAGCGTGTGCGACGACATGGTGGCCCGAGAGTTGGATCGGGCGTACGTACCTTGCACCACCTCGTACGGTGACACCCTGCTACCAAGGCTGAGCTCCTGGTTCACTGGCGCGAGCGATTCCTACGCCTCGGTCGAGGCCCACCGCAGCACCTATAGCGGCTACTTGGCTGGGCGCTACATCCAGCGGCGCCTCATCGGACGCTGGAACGACCTCTTCACCGATGATGTGATGGCGAAGATCACACGCGCATACTCTGCCTCCATCCTCAGCGATGGTCGGATGCACCGGCGCCTCGGGTTCGGCAGCACCGGCTCGGGCTTGCTCATCGACGACCCAGACGCCACGCCTACCGAGAACCTGTTCCGTCAATCACTGAAAGCGTACGCCCGCATGACCGTGTTCGAGGTCGGTAGCACGTACCTAGAGGACGTGTCCAACACCGTCCAGGCTGGGTACGCAGGGGGTTGGAACAACCCGAACGCGGGCAACCTAGCCTTCGGGTTGTTCGTCAAGCACGCGCTGGCCCTGGTCTAACCCTGCGTAGCCCAGAAGGCGAGGCCGACACCTAGTGCGTCGGCCTCATCATCCGTCTTGATGCCCAGGTGCGGCCACCGAATTCGAGCCGCCTCTAACATCTGACTCTTGTCAGACTTGCCCGAGCCTGTCAGGGCCTTCTTCACCGTCGTCTGCGCGAACCCAAGCGCTGGGATGCCACGCTTCCAGCACTCGGCGAGCACCATGCCGGTCATGCCGAACAGGATCATGCCGTGCTGCTTGCTCACCGCTCGGGCGTCTTCGTAGGCGACCCAGGTGTAATCGGGCAGGAACATGCGCTCGACATGCTGCTCCCACTCGGCCAACTGCTCGCCCAGGAAGCCCTTGGGTAGGGCGATGGTCTCTACCTTGACGGGCTGGTCGCCTACCCACACAGCGATGCCGCTGCTCTTGCGGCTCAGGTCGAGCGAAAGGCCCTTCACATCAATCCCTCCCTCTCTTGGTCGAGCCTACGCTTCCGCATGTCCCTGAAGGCCACCAGTCGATCAACCCACGCCGCCGTGAACTCCAAGTCCCCATCGCCTTCCTTGTCCTTACGCAACAGGATGCGAGCCTGGTCGGGCGGGTCGCCAAGCAGTTGCGTGTTCGGGCCAGCGTACTTCTTCGCGTAGATGCCCTCGTTGTAGACCATGAAGATCATCTCCATCGACTGGATGTACGCACCAGAGCCCTCGATGTCGGTCACGATGGGCAACCCAGAGCGACGGTCGGGACCGAACTTGTACTTCGCCAACTGGAGCGCGCAGACCACGGGCTTTCCCAGCTTCGCGGCGAGCACCTGCATCTGATCAGCGGCCATGCCATCGTTCTTGTCTCTGCCGTCAGGCTCCAGGAGTTGCAAGTAGTCGACGCCGAACATCGTCACGCCCTGGTCGACGCCTCGCTCCATGTCCTTAGAGATCTCTCTAAGACTAGCTTGCTCACTGATCTGGAAGCGGGGCGCTAGGTTCATGATGACGTGACCGTAGGCGTCCTGCCATGCCTTCGTCGCCGCCTCGGGGGTGCCGTACATGGCCAGCACATGCGGTGGGTACTCCTTCGTCCGCACCTCACGGGTGCCTACGTCCGACAGCAGCGAGGCAAGCAAGCGGTAGATGGCATGCGCGCTCTGGTCGGGCGAGTACACCCTGACCGTGCCGCCCGTCCGAACGTGCTCGATCAGGATGCGACGCATGAAAGCCGACTTGCCCATGCTCGATAGCGCGGCCACCCCGTACAGGCCCACCTCACGAATGCCGCCCGTCTCAAGGTCGATGGCGCTGATGCCGGTGGGGTTGATGATCTTCCCACTGATGTACCGCTTGGCGCTCTCGGCCAGGTCGCGCACCGAGTAGGCACCCACCATCCGGTCCATCGCTCCGTAGACCTGCGTGGCGGAGCGGCGCAAGTCCTTGATCAGATCCGCAAGGGCAGGGCGTCCCTGCTTCCCGGCGTAATCGCAGAAGTCCATGCCTTGAGGGGGCAGGCGATGCACGGAGCGCGCGCCTTGCTCTCTCGCTGCCGCACTCCACTTGTCCATCGCTTCACGGCCAGCCTTGTCGTCGTCGGTGTAGATGAAGACGTGCTTGCCGTGGCTCAAGCCCTCGTAGATGGCGCTCTGAGCACCCGACACGCCCATCACAGCGAAGGACTGCTCACCCATCTGAGTCAGGGCAGCGTGAGCGATGATGCCATTGAGTTCGCCCTCGATGATGTAGAGGTCTTGCGCGTCCCTGCCGCCTACGCTGCACCAGGGTGGGCCACCGTGCCCTTCGATCTCGTACCTGTACTTCATCTTCGTGGCGTCGGCGATGCGGCGCTTGATCTGAAGCACCACACCCTCGGGGTTGGTGATGGGGATGAGCGCATCGTCGGGCTTGTCGGCTGCTGGCACGATGCCGTAGTGGGCTAGCAAGCTGGCGGTGAACCCACGCCCTGACATGGCCTTCATGGGGGCTGATTTCTGGCCGGTCAGAGCCTCGTAGGCGCTTCGGGGGATGGGCCTGAAGGTGTTGGGCCTCTCCTCGCCCTCGGAGGCCGCTCCTGCCAATCCTGCGCGCTCAAGCAGGTACTCAGCCGCCTCTTGTGGGGCCATCTCGGCGGGTCCGGTCAGGAAGGTGAAGGCGTTACCGCCTGAGCCGTCCGCCTTGTCCGACCACAGCCACCTACGACCCTTCCTGCTCACGCTCAAGGCTGGGCTGTTGTGGTTCCCTCGCCACGAGGCGTAATAGACACCCGTCGTACCAGCCTTGGCCTTGGAGTCGGGGAACAGTTCGGCAATCAGACCGGGCAGGTCGGTGGCGTCAATGGCGAGGTCGAGAGCGTCACTGCGCCCGCTCACTTGATCTCCACGATGGCGGTGAAGGGAACGACGTAGCGACGTGGACCGCTCTTGATGTGGGCCTGGGTATCGGTCACGTCTTCCACGAGGGCAGTGATGGTGGTCTTGAGAGCGCCGACCTGTACCTTAGCAACTACGGTATCGCCTGGCTTGGGCCGAACTTCGAGATTACTCGAACTCTCCGCTTCCCACTGCTCCGCACGCTGCACGTACTTGTCGCCAGCGAGGAGGATGTCCAAGCCGTACCGCTTCTGGTTCCAGAAGTCGTCCTTGGCTACGACCGACGCAGCCTTCTTCATCGCGTCCAGCGCAGCGGCCAGGTTGCCGTACGTCTTGACCATGCGGGTCAGGTTTCTTCGGCGAGCAGGAGAGGTAGCAGTGACCTTCGGAAGCGAGCCGCAGCTCTCGTTCCACGAAGAGATCAGAGCCTCGACTGACTCGTCCCGTATTCCCTTCGCTGAAACCGAAGGCTCGGGCTCGCTCGTCGGCGAAGCCGACAAGAGTTCTTGACTTTCATTGGTTTTCTTGTGATTGGTATTCTTAGGGTCGGCGCCACCGTCCGACGGGTTTCCAGTAAGACGGTTTTCCAGCCACACGGTCGCGTCCGTCGGCTCGTCGAACACTTCCCACTCCCAGCCCGCCATCGTGCCGTCCGCGTTCTGCTTCGGCGCCTTCTTGACGTAGCCCGCCGCAGCGAGTTCCTTCATGGCGCTTCGGAAGGCGTCGCGCCCGTTCGTCTTCATCTTCGTCAGGTGCGTGTAGTTGAACTCCCAGCCGTCGGCGTAGGAGAGCATCAGGGACAGGAGGCCCGTCGCCGCAAGGGACAGGGTGTTGTCTCGCAGGGTCGTGTTCGGGATCTGGGCGTATGGGTTGGTGCGTTTCGCTACTCTGATGACGCTCATGCCGTTGCGCTCCAGCACGAAGGCTGGTATTCTGCGGCTACCACAGTCGCAGTACCTTCGTGCAACCCCCGCCTCGCAAGCGGGGGTTGTTCATTCTACCTGTCTCTCGGGTTCGCCGGAAGGACTGCCCCCAAGGTGGTCCGAAGGTCACGGATAGTCCGACGTGCTTCTAGTAGCTCGGCAGCTAGGCCAGCAGCGTCGTCAGCGAAGCGCTTGGGGTCGAGCCTGAGGGCCAGCCACGCAGCCTCAGGGGTCAACTCCCGCAACTGCTCGTCGGTGGGCTTGGTGTAGGTGCTCACTTCGGCCACTTGATCTTGAGTAGGGGCATGAGGATGCGGCCACCCTCTATCCTGTCCTGTCGGTCAAGCAGGCCCGAGGCGGTCATCACGGAGTCCTTGGAGAGGCTGCGTGCGGTGCGTAGGGTGGCGCCCATCGCTTCGCCGATCTCTCCCCAGGTGACGTTGTCAATGACGCCTCGCTCGTCGGCATAGTAGGCGAGGGCGAGCCCGTAGGCTTGCTCGATGGGGGGGAGCCGTTGCAGGCCGTGTAGCCAGCGGGTCATCCACGGCTTCTCGAACGTAGGTTCATTCATCGTCCACCTCAATCGCTTCGAGGACGATCTCGCCGAGGAAGGCGCGGTGGATGCCGTTGTCCCAGAGAGAGGACCATTCGCAGAAGTAAATGCACTGGTACTCACCAGGGCTCGATGTGTGTTGTTCGATTCCGGCCACCAGGATTCGGACGCGCTGCCTTGACCCGGCCGAGGTGAGGTAGTTCACGATGGTGCCGGGGAGGAACTTGGGGGTTGGGACGTTCGGAGCGGAGTCGTTCATGTATACCTCCTATGGTATCGTACTCTTACATCATACCGCACCCTCGTGTGCGGCGCTACCCTCAGCCTTGAGTCTGACCGCAGCCACCAGCCCCAACTGATGCTCATCCAACTGGTACTGAGTGCCACGCAAGATCTCCATCGTCAGATGGTAGAGAGCGTTGAGCAACCGCCCTTCGTCCTCACCGGCATACCTAGACTCTTCGGCGTACAGCATCATGTACGCATTGGAGAGGTGCTGCTTTGTGGAGATGATTGCGGTTCTTTTGCGGTCAATCTCCTTCAACTTGTGATGTTCGGCCCACTTCGCTTTGCGTCGCCAACGGTAGAACTCACTGGCTGGTCTGCTGGTGGTGGCAACGAACTCATCCATCGTGTTTGCGAGGTCCATGCGGATCTGCCGCAAAGCGTCGTGCAGCATCTCCTCGTCTCCGGTGAGGTCGGCAAGGTGCTGCTCATGGTCTTGGATGAGCGCGCGAAGTCGGTCGACGTTGGTCATGGGGTCAGTATGACCTCTTGTAGTAGAGGGGTCCAGCAGCGGCCCCTTTCTTCTTTTTCCCCTTCTTCCGAGTGGTCGCCTTCGGTTTCCCGAATATGCGCTCACGCTCGGCCATCGTCATCGGCCCCTGGGTTAGAGGCGTCTCGAAGTGGATGCCAGTAACTTCCCACGACAGCACCATCCCCAGCGCTTCCAGCACCGAGCGGTCGCCATCCTTGATTCGGCGGGCCACCAGGAACGGGGGCATGCACATCTCCTGAGCGACCAGGCTAATCACCTCCTCGGTCGGCTCACTCCTCGACGGGGGACTCATCTTCCACCTCTTCGCTCGGGCCACGATTGCCCGTCAGCCTTGCCATCACGTTCAATGCGGCCTGCCCGTTCAGGCAGTGGACGATGCAACTGTCCAGTTGCTCCTGCACCATGACGATCTCAGGCCACGACAGCCACGACAGCCAGTAGCCCACGAGGTACCCGGCCCGAGCCTCGGTCATCACGTAGATGAAGTTGTCCACCGCCGTGATGTCGTGAACGTGCGCCGCCAGCTTGTGCGACACCTCGCCCTCGATGATGGCCGGGTCCATCTCCCCACGCAGGTCTTCGGTGTTGGGGTTGTAGGCGGGCACCACCCACCATTCGATCTCGGTGTTCTCCGCATCCCGGATCTTCATGCCGCCCATCTCCCGCAGGTCGATGGAGAGCGTCATGATGTGGGCTTCGATGCCGGTCGCCATGCGCAGTTCGTGTTGCAACTGCTCTAGCGTGCGCACTCCGTTGGCGTGGTACCTGCCAGCGAGGATGCGTCGGATGCCAGCCCTGCGGATCAGGCCGGTGTTGCGGCGTAGGTAGACCTCGTGTGCCTGCTCGGTGTTGTGTCGTGGCGCTCGGGCTGCGTACGACTTGCTACGGGTGTCGATCTTCATGGCAGCCGCCTCGTGACGGTACCGCCTGGGCATGACAGCACCTCGACCTCGTAACTGTCCCGCCACACCTTCAGCCCGTTGGCGAAGCGCGTGAAGGCGGGTGCCTTGACCTCGTAGCCAATGCTTCGGCAGTCGGTAGCGGGGGGCCCTGCTAGCTCATCCCCTTTGAGGATGAGCAGCAGGATGCCCGCTACGAGCAGCAGTACGAGAAAGATCGTGCAGCCGAACCGATTGACTGTCATCTCACCATCTTGAGCAAGGCAGCGCGCGCCTTGCCGATGGCGGCGATCCAGTTGCCTTGCGGGGTTCGCTTCGCCGAGGCAGCCGACGAGGCGGCGGCATCAAGGATGCTCTGGCCTGCCGTAGTGACGCTGTACCGGCGCACTCGGCCATCGGTAGCGTGTCTCTCTTGGGTCACGAACCCTCGCTCCAACAGTTCGGCCAGAACGTGCGACATGGTGGGCGTGGCCGTGCTGAATTGTGTGGCCAACTCGGTCGGTGTCGCCCATCCTCCGCCGATCTGATGCAGGACCATCGACTGGAGTGGGTTGAGGGACGGCCCGGTCCAGGTCTCGAACGAGATGAACGGCAACTTGGAGCCGTCTCTAACCAGGCGGTCGGCTTCACGGTAGGCGGCGAGGGCGAGTGTCAGGTTGTCGTGATCAGAAGCCATCGTGGTTTACCTTTCGGAGTTGGTAGAAGTCGTAGTCCCTGGTGGTTCCGATTCGGTAGATCGGGTAGCCGCGTCCCTGAAGGCTGGCCATACCACGACGCAAGAGCGAAAGGGGAACGTTGTGGACTTCGGCGAGGATGGCAAGGTCGATCTCCGTGTCTTCGGCGACGGCGCTCTCAATGATCGCTCGTGCCTGCTTCAGGTCGTCACGTTCCCGAAAGAACTGCTTCGCCTTGTTTCTGATGGCGTGGGTTGTCCTGGGCCTGTTGAGGTAGGCAAGGATGGCTGCCACGCCTGCTGATTTGTACTCGGGATAGTAGGTTTCGAGGATCGTTAGATCGCTGTCACTCCACGGGCCGGTGATCACGGCAGCATCATCATCAGTCGCCATGCTTCACGTACCTCCTCCACGTTGCGAGCGCAGTGGCGGATGACGGTGTCGGACTCGCCCGCTTCGATCTTGCTCCACACGTCCTTGCCTCGGATGGGGTCGGTACTCTCGATGCCAAGGATGTCGAGCAGTTCGTCCTGAGCGATGAACTTGTTCCGGTCGCCGGTCCACATCATCATGGTGTCTGCTACTCGCTCGGACCACGGCGACACATCGAAGGGCAACTGGCGCCGCATGGGTACCCGGTTGATGACCGAGCGTTGCCACAGGAAGCGCAGGTCGAAGCGCTGCACGTTGTGCCCAATCCAGGTGGGATCACTAACAAGGTGCTCGTCGACCATGTCCCAGAAGGACTCCAACACCTCACGTTCGGTGCTCTCGGGGTCTTCCAGGTCACGGTAGATGACTTCGGCATCCTGGTTGTCGAGGGCGTAGCCGATGCAGTAGATCTCACCGTAGCCCCCATCCAGTGCCGTCTTCGTCCACGCCTCAGCCGCACGCTCGGCAACGTAGGCGTCGATCTTCGCCTGGTCTTTATAGTTGCTCGGGGCGCTGATGAGGGAGGCAGCCTTGTCGGCTGCCCCCTCTCGCTGATCTGGAATCGTCTCGATGTCCAGGAAGATGCGAGTGACGCTGTTCTTGATCATGCCAAGTCCTCAGCCTCAGGCTCGTCCTCGGGCGGGGCTTCGGTGAGGCGCAGGTACACTCGCACCTGGCCGTCGGCAGTCGGCATGCTCGCCGACTCCAGGCAGGCAGCCAAGCCCTCGTCGTAGTCGGCCTCCAGCGCCTTGCGGGCGGAAGCGACTGCGGTGGCTACGGCACCGTAAGTTCGAGTCAACTCGAACCACTGGCCGGGATGCTCGACGAGAGTCTTGATGATCTGCTGCCAAGGGGTGACTCGCCGAGTGACCTCGGCGCCTGCGGGAAGTGCGTCGACCGGCACCATGCGGGGCCGGGACAGGCTAGCGTGCTTGATGGGAAGTCCTTGGGGCATGGTTAGAAGTCCTCCTCTTCCTCTTCGGGTTGCTCATCTTCGGCGCCGTCGCTGCCGCCGCTCTGTACGAACTCGTGGGCTTCCTTGATCACGTCCGGGTTGGCCTTCACCATGTCCCGGAAGTTCTGGCCCACGTCGAGGGGCATGTCTTGCAGTGAGCGGAAGTCTTCGGGTCCGCTGCCGGTGATGGCATGCACCACCGCCGCATGGAACGACTGCGGCACCTTCGCATCCACCAGCTTCTTCTGGGCGTAGTTGCGAGCCTTGTCCTCGGGCTCATCGCCGCTGAAGTCGAACAGGTTCGTGTTCCGCGGCGGGGCATCCGGCGTGAGCGGATCTCCATCTTCCCCAGCCTTGGTGGAGTTCGCCGCAGCGGGTACACCACGAGCGGGCGCCGCCTTCTTCGGCTTGGCTTTCTTCTCGCCCACGATCTCCGTGTCCTCGCTCATGAGGTAGGCAGTGGGCTTGTTGTAGCCGTTCTTGATCTCCAACTGCATGTCGATGTGCCGTCCCAGCACTTCCTCGCCGAGGATCTTGAACGACAGCACCGGCACCTCAACCTCACGCTTGCCGTGCGTGCCGCCCTGGGCTCGGGTGGCGTAGAAGGGAAGGTCATCCCAATCGGAACCTTCGTAATCCTTGCCGAGGCCGTTGGTCCCGAACTCCAACTCGATGCTCTCGGCGGCTTCGGCGGTGAGGCCACCCGCATCCTTGCCGTCGGCGACGATGAAGCGGGGGCCGTCGAAGCCGAGCGCTCGCAGGATGGGCACGAGGTTCGACTTGGCGTGACCGCTGAGGGTGACGAAGCCGTCGTTGATGTAGTGGGTTTGTTCGTTGCCATCACGGTCGAGGATGGGTTCGCCGTTTTCGTTGCTCATGACGTACCCGCTGTTCCAGTCGAGCGACAGTTTGATCTGCTCGACCTCGTACCTCTCGCCGGTCTTGCGATCTTCCTTCTCGCTCAGGCTCTTGAAGATGCCGACTCGTTCGAGGGGCACTTTGGTCAGGCGGCGTACGGTGAGGGGGGCAATGTCGTTCTCGGATTTGCTTCTCGGAATTCCAGTCGCCATGCTGTCTCCTTCGGGCTTCGGCTACGCCGGTCGCCACAGGGCTAAGGGGTGAGTGGTGGGCGTGCGGCAGGCCATGCCGCCTGGGCCTGAACCTCCTTAGTACCGAAACTATACACCAGGGTGTGGGCTGTCGTCAAGCGCCCCCCTCCCGTGGGGCGGATGTGTAAGAAAGGTGCGCTCTGGACGCCTCTCCTCTATACTCCCAGGGAGGTGAAGCGTGGACTGGCCAGAGCTGATGGTCTACTTCAATTTAGCAATCGGCACAGCGGGCGCAACCGTCTACGCCCTCTGGTCAGGCAAGTGGCTGCATCGCAAAGCGTGGCTTGCGTTTATCTTCAACCTCCTCTCGTCATTGGCCTGCCTCGGCTTCGTGCTGGGCTACGCCTTCATGGCCCTCGTACCAGACAGTCATGACATCGTGCAGGGCATCTTCCGTTATCTCGTCGCTATCCTCATGGGGGCCCCCACCTTGGCAAGGATCGTGGAGTACCGAAGGGATCAACGCAGAGAGGACTTTGCCCAAGACGTGATCAAGTCCATGCGTACTGAGTCTGCGAAGCCTGGGGTGCGCCGATGAATTGGACGTGGGCGGACCTCGCCCCCTTCCTCACCTTCGCCGGGGGCATCATCGTCACGGTCATCACGACCCTCGCCATCTGGCCGAAGAACAAGTCCGAGGTGCGCAAGAACGATGCCGAAGGTGACGCCACCCTGGCGAAGGTGACGATGGACTTCACCAATCAGGTCAAGGCGACCCTGGAAAAGCAGATCGAAGACTTGCGGGAAGACAGCGAGAAGAAGCTGGATGGCCTCAAGGAACGGATCATCAGCCTAGAGACCGAGAACCGCATCTATCGGAAGCACAACGCCATGCTCATCGAGCAGCTTGTGGGCGCTGGTATCAGGCCGGTGGAAGCACCTCTGTTTGGGTTTCCTCCGCATCATGACGACTGAGTAGCCAACCCTGTCGCATGGCGGCTTCTGGGTTCGCGTGAATCCAACGGTGGCACTCGGGACAGACTGCCGCCATCTTCTTGTAGTCGATGACTAGGTCTCCATCTCGACCCGCCATGTGGTGGATGTGCAACCCGTAGTGGTGATTGCAGCGTTCGCACATGGGCGGCTTGTGCCGTCTGCCTTGACCAGCGGCAAGGCCCGCCATGTAGGCGGGCCTCACCAGCAGTCGGTACAGCCTCTTGCGGGCCTTCGTCTTGTCCTTCTGGCCCAGGCGCTTACGTCGGGAGCGGTCGGCTTTCTTCGGCTTGGGGAAGGCGGGGCCGTCCATGCCCCAGCCTACCC
>Ga0210043_1002239_pt1 | contig 13291 bp, 14 predicted proteins | sample CryGeymet201501t_FD_183990 | JGI IMG/M metagenome (GOLD analysis project Ga0210043, IMG submission 183990) | Groundwater microbial communities from Crystal Geyser aquifers in Utah, USA - Crystal Geyser metaG 2015-01t (SPAdes) (version 2) | ecosystem: Environmental > Aquatic > Deep subsurface >... | reverse complement strand
AAAAGATATGTGGTGTCCCTGTTTCCTGCCTCTGTTTTGACCATGACTGTACCTGGCCGATGTGTGACGGCAGTCTGGAGGATTTTGTCGAGGCCAACATGCGCATGTATCGCAATGCACGCCGGCTAGTCCTTGCTAAAATAAAGTGGTGGCGACGTCCACAGGCTGAAGCAGTCTGTCTTTTTTGGCTGGTAATGGTTATGACAACCGGGGTCAAACTCTATGAGAGTCAGATTGCTACCGAGGCTTACAGTTACCCACTTGATAATCCAGCCGTGAAGAAAAAGTTGCACCGACTGGCCATGACAACGCTCAACTACCCCCAAGGTGACTATGCAAACTGACCAACACGACGGGGGGATTGAATGCCTCGACCCAAGAGAGAGCGACCATGATAGACGAAAATGTGCGGATTGTGATTCTCATCCAGACATGGAGAGATTCCGAACACAGGTAAAAACGGGGGTAATTATCTCCTCGTTTTTCCTCTTGACATTCATGGGTTGGATGGCTGGTGCTACTCTGACTCAGGCGGAGCGGTCGATCTCATTCGAAAAGGAAATGCGCCTCAATCAGGAGGTGCATAAAAAAGAGGTCCAGAAAATCATTGATGACATCTCCTGTAACGTTAACGAGATAGCAAAATCCGTGCACCGTGTGGAAACTGCTATTGCCACCCTCATCGAGGTGTCGGCCTTTGAGCGGGCACTGACAAAAGAAGAGCGTGACTATACGCGGCAGGAGATTGAGAGCATAAAGAAAAACGGGGTAAAAAATTCTACCAGGGAATAAACATGACACCGGTCGAACGAGTGGAGTGGATGTTGAGTATGGAAGCACAGATGCCTCAGAAGGATGCCGCTGGTATTTATATCCCTAGTGGGATGGATGCAGTGGTCAAAATCAAGGCTCTTGAAGAAGTTTTAAAGATACTCCAGCCAAAGAGCCAGGGTAACAAGGGGGAATTATGACACTCGGAGAGAAACAGGAATTGTTTTTTCGGCTTAAATCCAAGCTCCTCGTGAAGGCCCTGGAAATCTGTGATCGGGAAGGGATAACTATTCGGGATGGGGATTCGTTCCGGGACGCACGAGTCCATGGAGTATATGGGGAAAAGAAAAGCTACGCCACAGCTTACAGCTTACACAAACTTAAACTTGCCAAGGATTTAAATTTCATCAAAGACGGTCGGCTGCTTGCCGAGACAAAATACTTCCAGGAACTCGGTGAGTGGTGGGAGCAGCAGCATGATCTTTGTCGCTGGGGTGGTAGATTCAATGATGCCGGACATTTTTCTATAACACATGATGGTAAGGCTTAAAATGACATCAATTGAAATAGTTCAAGAGTTACTTAATATGGAAGTATTAATGTCTGAAAAAGATGCTGCTAATATAATTATAGCTTCAAGAGTTGATGCAGTAGTTAAACGTAAAACTCTTGAGGATGTTATTAAGTATCTTAAAGCACATGAACTAGAGGACAGATAAGATGGTATATAAACCTGGTGATTATTTAGCAATATGTGATAGATGTGGATTTCAGAGATATGCTTCTGAATGTAGAATGACTTGGGATAAGTTATTTGTTTGTGCTGATACTTGCTGGGAAGAAAAGCATCCACATTATAGTGATCCGAAACCATTGGGTGAGAAACAAAGTGTACCCGTTTATAGACCTGAACCTGAAGAAAATTTTATAACTGAGCCAATAACTCAAGATGATTTATAAGGAAAATTATGGCTACTTTTGAATCTTTAATAGCTAGGGCTAATGTTCTTGTTGATGATGATTCTATTTTAGATTCATTAGGAGATTTTATTAACCAAGGAGTTTCTGAAATTGCTGGAGGTATGCCTTCATTATTAGATGGAATTGAAAATCCTATACCAAATACATTAACACCACCATTGCCTGAATTATTTACTATTGGTACTGTAAATACTGCTACTGATGCTGCTTTTGTAAGTATGCCAATTAATTTTCATCGTAATCTTCAGCTTGTAGTTTCTTCTACTGGAAGTGAAATTGATATTGCAGATTCGTTGATTGAATTTACAGAAACCTATCCGCTATTGAATAAGTCAGGAAAAGTATCTGAAGTTGCTGAGCATGGTAATAAGTTATATTATCAAGGAATTCCAACAAATAGTGAAACATTAACACTTCATTATTATAGAAAACCTATTGATATGGTTAATGATACTGATGTTCCTGATGGTATTCCTGAGCATTTACAGATAAGTCTTTTGGTAAATTTTGCTGCTTGGATAGCTTATAAACAACTTGAAGATGGTATAGAAGGTGAGACACCCAATACTATTAAGTATAAGAATCTTTTTCTTGAGGCTTTGAGAACATTTGAATTAACTATTCCATCATATACTCGTGGATTAATGCTTAGGTAAAATATTTATTATGACTGAATCAATTATATTTAAAGGTGCTTTAGGAATCAATAATAAGATAGATCCGATAAGACATGCATATAATCCTGATACTGGAGTAGGATTTTTACAAGAAGCAATTAATTGTGATATTGATGATTCTGGAATGATATCTAGGCGTAGTGGACAGATAGAATTATCAAATGTCCCTTCACACTCAGTGTTTTGTGATGGTGGTGATTGCTTTGTAGTTCAAGATAGAACTACTGATGCTGCTCTTTATCAAGTTGGTACAGATTTTTCTTTAACTGGCATTAGATCTGGACTTATAAAAGGTTATAGAGTTTCATTCTGTTTAGTAGGAGATAAAACATTTTATACAAACACAGTTCAAAATGGTGTAATTACTAATGGAATATCAAGTGCATGGCCTGTAGGTACTTATCATGGGCCAGATACATTTAATGATTATTCCCCTGTTCCTGTTGGTAGTCATATAGCATATCATCAAGGTAGAATATGGGTATCAGTTGATGATGTTATTTATTGTTCAGAACCTTTTAATCCTGGATTATTTAGATTGGCAAAATGTTTTTTTCAGTTTAAAACAAATGTCAAAATGATTCGGCCAGTAGCAGGTGGCGTGTGGATTTCGGATTCTGAAAAAATTGGATTTATAAGTAGTGCTGAAAGTTGGGATGCACAAAAGTATATCAAAAAATTCTCCTCACCAGCTCATGAGTGGTCAGATAATCAAAGATTGGTAGATTTAAGTAATACAAAATGGCAAATATCAGGTCTTTCAGCAGTATGGTCAAGTGATAAAGGTATATGTATAGGAACGTCTGATGGGCAATTGATTAATGTGACAGAAGAAAATCTTGTTTATTCAACTGGTGCGAATGGCGCAACTATTGTTGATGAGCATAATGTTATTAATTCAGTTTATTAAGGAAATTATATTATGGCAGAAAGATTAAGTACAGGTTTTGTTAATGCTATTAATGTTACTGGTAGTGTTAAGACTATTATGGCAAATAGTGTAATTCATGTTTATTCTGGTACACAACCAACAACAGCAGATGCTGCTGAAACTGGGACATTGTTGATGATTTATACTTTAGCAAGTGGTGCCTTTGTTCCTGGAGTAGCTACAAATGGTCTGAACATGGGAACTTCTACTGATGGAGTTTTAGTTAAAGCAGTTGAAGAAGTATGGAGTGGTATAGGTCTTGCAGCGGCTAGTACTGGTACTGCTGCTGGATGGTTTAGATGGTATGCTAATGATGTGATAACTGGAGCGAGTACTACAGCTATTCGTATTGATGGTGCAATTGGTTCATCAAGTTCTTATGAACTTCAGATGACTAATACAGTTATTGCTGAGGATGGGCCGAGTACTATATCTACTTTTAATTATACTTCACCTAAACAATAAGAGGTAAAATATGTCTCTTGTATTAACAGATTTGGGTGCCGATGAAATACTTAAGACTTACTTCAATAACACTCATCCAGCAGGCGGAAATAATTTAACTCTTAGACTTTTTGTGACAAATGTTACTCCAGCTCAAACAGGAGTTACTTATGTTGAGGCAACTGGTGGAGGTTATGCAGCAATCACTTTGACAAATGGTTCTTGGACGATTACTCCAGCTAATGATCCAAGTGATGCAGTTTATGTTCAACAGACTTTTACTTTTACCGGACCATTAACAACTAATGGAACTGTATATGGCTATTATATAACTGATGCAGATGATACAATTATTTATGCAGAGGCCATTACTCCATTTGAACCTTTATCTAATGGTGATAATATAAAGATTACTCCAAAATTTCAACTGAGTTCTGGAACTCCAGCGTAAATGAGTATTACTGCTAAGTCTGTCATATTTGATATAGCGGATAATTATTTATTCAGTTCTCACTATATAAATTTACGGTCAGTAGAGTTTTGGCTTAATGGATCTAAAATAGCTATTACTTCTGGCTATACAGCTTATGCTACAACGATTGCTGGTGGTACTACCTTACCTGCCTATTTATTTAATACTTCTTTATCAAAAATAAATGGGTCAAGTGGTACTCAATGGCAGTCCGAATATATTCCTATTACTGGACAATATCAACGAGTAATTGTTGTTTTTGACACTCCATTACTTTTTGATCAAATAGTAGTTAATAATGGTCATTATTATGGAACAATTCTTGAACATAATGCAAAGAATGTAGTTATAACTACATCTACAGATACAATAACTAGTACAGTTTATAATGATACTATTACAAATGCTACAGTAATTTTTGATGGTGTATTTGATCAACACGTAGCTGCTAATGTTGAAGATGATCAAATCCTTGCATTAACATTACCTCCTATTTTTATTGGTTTTGGTGGTGCTATTGCTGGTAGTTCAGCTGAAGTACATAATAGTTATTATGCATATACTGGTATTGGTGGATCTGTAGTTAGTGGTAATGCTATTGAAGTACATACTCTTCGTGCTTTTATTGTTGGAAGTGGTGGAGTTGTTATCGGGGGATTAGCCACAGTAGTTGCTACAAATATACAAACAGTTTCAATTATTGGAGAATTTGGAGCAATTGCTGGTGGCACCTCGGTAATTTTTTCCTCTTGGATGGGATCGTATATTCAATTTGTACCTGAACTTTCAGGCATAGCCAATACAGAAATTAGGTCTTTCGGAAATGTTCTAGCTAAGACTACGAAATTATTAGGAATTGGTGTTACTGTAACTTTATGTACTGGTGCAGTATATCAACCAAGAGTAATGTTATCTGCTTCAATTGGCAGTGCAATAAATGTTAGACAGTATATGTCTAGCATTACTGGAGTTGCTAGAACCGATAATATAACCTATGGACAAATAATAGTAGGCAAGCCAAGCATAATTGTTTGCACTGGCAGCACTGGAACGTTTAATATTTTAAAGCCGTCTATCTATTCTATGGCTATTAATGATATCCCGGCTGTTGGTTCTGTCTCCCCAGCAATAGCCGACATATCTGGTGCTGCTTTAACAGACATTATTGGCCGTGGAAATATAACCACAAGGGTTATTATACGCGGACAGATCGGAGCAAACGGCAATATTGTACAACCATTGTTGTCTCTTTCTGCCACAGCAACAATGGTTGTCATTAGTCGAGGGAATTTCGATTCGCCTCTGGCTGAAGTTTCCAGTTCTTCTCTTGTTGGATCTGTTCTTTCAGGCAATATCATGATAAAAATACCTTCTCTTTCTGGGACAGTCACAGCAGACGACTATGCAACCGGGTATATTTCAGCATTGATAAGCACAATCTCAGGTAACGTACACAATTCACTTATAGTGGATGGTAACATTGCCGTAATACACCCATACATTTATGGGCAAGTGGCAATAGGCACAGAATCGAACATCATCAAGTATCGGCGTAATTGCCACACCATATAATAGGAGATAGTAATGGGATCATTTGTAGATGAAGTTGGCATTGGATCTATGCAAATTCCAGAAAAACCAAAAGGGATCTCTGATGGAAAATTTGTTTCTACCTTTGGTGTAACCCCATCTAGTCCTTGGTCTTTAGTGGAAAACAGATTTAACGAGTCTCTGACCACAGCAACAGCGATGCAGGAAAAGGTTGATGGATATCTTAATTCATTGAATAGCATTATTGCTGAATTGTCGGCAAATGATGCTACATATAATAAAGTCAGTGTAGATAATGTGGCACTATCTTTAGCTCCTGTAACTACATCTGAAAATCTTAATTTAGTCACACCAGATTTTAATATAGTTACTGTAAATATCCCAGATAATCCTGATGATGTTGATATTCCATCAGAATATACTGTTAAAGACGCCTTGTTAGATATTCCTACTATAGAAAATAGTGTTGATGCTATTATAGTACGTGATTCTATTATTGTTCCAACATTAACGGATACATTATCTGCACCATCGTTACAAGATATATTAGATTCACCAGTGCTGCATAATACAGCATTATCAGTGACATTACCCGAAGTGCCTACATTTGTAGGTGAATTAGATACTGATTTTGGTATTTTTGATACTCCTATGCCAACAATCTTACCTATACCGATAATAGATATGTCGGAGTTATTTAATGCTACTATGCCAGATGATATAACAGCCGCGATATCTTGGTTTGAAGAAGCATATGATAATAGTTTATATACACCACTTTTTAATAGATTAATTGCCGATCTTCAGTTTGGTGCTTCTGGAATTGGTGGAACTATTGAGCAAGAGATTTATGATCGAGCACAGGCTAGACAAAATATTGAAGAAAATAAGCAGCAAACTGAAATAGAAGAATATTTTAGTTCAACTGGTTTTGATTTACCTACTGGTGCAATGGCTGCTCGTTTGCAAGAACATGCTAATGGTAGAGCTATGCGTTCTCTTGATCTTAATGGTAAGATTATGATTGAGCAGGCTGATCTAGCCCAGAAAAATAATCAATTTGTTATTGAGGCTGCAAGAAGTCTTGAAAGTGTACTTCGTGATTATTCTTCAAAGAAAAATGATAGGTCACTTGATTATGCTAAAGCCGTTGCAGCAAATGCTATTGCTATTTATGCAGAAAATGTTAAAGGCTTTGTTTCTAAATTAGAAGCCAATAAAGTATATGTTCAGTTACAGGCAGAAAACCTTCGAGCAATTATTGAATCGAATAAAGGTGCTGTTGATGTTTATATGGCTGAAGCACAAGTATATGAAACAACTGTAAATGCAAAAGCTAAAAAGAATACTGCAATCACTGATGTATTTAAAGCAGAAGTAACTGGATATGCAGCTAATGCTGGAGCATTAACTGATGTATTTAAGACCGAAGTTCAGGCACAAGATTCATATAATTCAGCAGTAACAGAAAGATTCAAAGCTGAAGTACAGGAACAAAGTTCAATTAATTCTGCTGCTGCTGATATATATAAATCTGCTGTACAGGAACAAAGTTCTATAAATCAAGCACTTACAGATCTTTTTCAAGCAGAAGTTCAAGCACAATCTTCTGTAAACTCTACTAATATAGAGAAATTTAAAGCTGAAGTACAAGAACAAGCATCAATCAATACTGCAAAGATTGATAAATTTAAAGCTCAGATTCAACAACAGGATTCAATTAACTCTTCTAATGTAGCAAATTATGATGCTAAGGTTGATCTTTATTCAGCGAAAGTTAATGCTGGATCAAATATCTTTGGTGCAAGAGCCAATATTGCTTCAACAGAACTATCTGCTAATGTAGAAAAGTACAAAGCTGATATAGATGGGAAAAATGCATATAATAAAAATGTTGTTGATGCCTATAGGTCTGATGTAGCTGGATATGAGGCTGAGACTCAGGCATTATTAGATAATAAAAAGAACATTCTTCAATCATTTGCACTAAAAATACAAGATGCAGAGAATGAATTAAAGGCTGCAACAACTAATGCAGGGAATGCTATTAATGGATATAGTACTGAATACTCTTTACGTGAGAAAGTAGCCGAGTCAATGGCAAATGTTGCAATGCAAGCCATGGCTTCTGCATATGGGGCAGTCAATGCCTCCGCCGGGTTGAGCTACAATGGAGGCGAGTCGGTCAATGAATCATGGAGTCACAATGAAAGCAGAGGTGAAACTTGGAGCCATGGAGAAAGTCTTAGTGCTAACATATCATTAGATAATCGGTTGAATGAAAACCATAGTTACGAGGAATAGAATGGCTTTTATTCCACCAACAAAGATTGTCTTTTCAGGCAATAGGTCAGCCTGTCAAGAACATATCAAATTTGCTCTTAATCAGTTAGCTATTCTAGAAAAGCAAATGTCTTTTCAGAGTTTGAATGAAGGTGTGCGAAGAATATCACCTTATCAGGGTGTTTATGTAGAATGCTTGTCTAGTTTTTCAAAACACGAAGTTAGAATACAAGTAGATCAACAACGTCAAATAAAAGAAATTAATTCATATGAAGAAAAGAAAAAAGAATTCAAAGATTTTCTTTATGATGTTCCTCTTGTAGCTGGAGTTTTAGAGTATTTTCAATTATTTAATTTATCATTTAACGCTAATAATATTCCAGTTTTATCTGATGTTTGGACAGATCCAGAATTAAAAAGAACTGCTAGTGGAGGTAACTATTTTCAGATAAAATATAGTAAAGATATTTCATCTCATGGTGGAAAAAGTTCTTTAGCAATAACCCGTATAGGTAATGAATTAAATTCTCAAATAGATACTTATGTTAGAGCTGTATTATCATGGAAAAAATCAATTGACAATGATATTGTTGCTGATGATGACCCTATTATATCTTTTGAAAAATTAATTAAATTACCACCATCATTGGATAAAGATACTGTTTACTCTAGTTCATTAGATAATATTTTATTTAAGTTATCTCAAGTAGAACTATGGTGCACTGGATCAGCTACAGCGTCTTTTAATACAACAAAGGATAAACTTTATATTTTTATAATAAATTATAAGTATTTTGATAATATTACTAATATTCGTAGAATTACTATAAACTATGTCAATAATAACTGGAAAGTGGCATCTGATTATAATGAAGATGTACCAATCAGTGAATATCCTTTAAGTGTTTATATTGATCCTGATGGAATTGTATATGGACGAAAACTTTTATCTTCTGATTATACTACTTTAGTACCCTGTGATACTTATGTTACATCAACTAGTGATCCTACTGGATATAATCCAGCAGATTTTAATCCAGTAGAGTATAGTGAAGGAGATTCTTATGATTATTATACTTGTACAATGGATGATGAAACGTTATCATATAATGGGTCTGATATAGGTTCTTTAGGAGTTATAATTTTAGATAATGATTTGTCATCTGTAACGACATATGGTTCTCATGAGTGGTATATTTATCTCTATGGAGAGAGTACTTCTTATTATCATTCTTACGATGCATATGGAGAATTTCATCAAAATATTATATATATTATGAGGACTAGTGGTTGTATGGCTGAAGGCTTTGATTATCCAGTATCAAAAAGTATTAACACAGAGATTTATCCTCAACCTGGATCATTAGATTTAACTTTAGAAAGAATGGAAAATAGTATAACTATACTTAATATTGTTACTAGTTCTATTAGCCAAAATTTTACTGCATATTCTCCCCCACAGATTAGTTCTTTTGGACATATTTTAGGTTTAGTGGACGAGACAGATGGACACGAATATAGATTTGACTACTTTACTGGTACTTTAATTTATACCGCAGGATTTAGTGCAGTTAATCAAGCAGAGTATCGCAATATGTTTAATGTTGTTGGCGAGTATCCATTAGGTACTCCTGTAACTGTAAAAATTCTTAATCCTGAAATAACGTATCCTTTAGAAATAGATAATGCAGTTCCAATAAGATCTTTTCATAGTGTAGATACTAGTGTTGATCCTATATTGGATATACGTGGAGTTTATTATACTGATAAATCAGATGATGATACTGATAAATGGAAAATAACTATAAATGACTATGAGATTCAGGATGAAGTATTTTTAAATACTTTTGATTCAGATGGAGAAATAATAAAACGAATAACTGATGAGAAAACACTTAATTATTTAGGATTTCTCTTTTGATTAAAATTTTAGTAGGATAGAAAATGCAAACGGTAAGAACTAATCTTACAAACAGTGCTTCAACTCAGTATATTAATTTTGATTTTAACTCTATGTGTCTGTTTAATGGGGTAAAACTTGGTGCTGGTGATGCTGGATTATTTAAAATCTGTTGTGGTGATAATGATAATGGAATAAATATTGATGCATATTTTATTTCTTATACAGTTGACTTTGATGATAATCATCATAAGAGACTTCGAAGAGTTTATGTAGGAGGAAAATTTGATGGTCAAATGAATCTTACAGTAACAGGTAATGGAAACAGTGTTAATGGCCCATATACAGTAGGAAATAACATTAATGAAATTGCACAAGTTAAAATGATTTCTATTAATCGTGGAATAGGTTATAAATGGGTTTATGCAGATTTTAAATTGGAAAATATCAGTGGATCATATTTTGCTATTGATTCAATCCTTGCTTTATATTCAACACATCATAGACGGAGAAACTAATGAATAGCTTTTTTGATCCTCAAGAAATATGGAAAAAAGAACGAGAAAATCGTGCCTTAGCAAAACTAAATAACTCAACGCAATCACCAAAAAGAGAGCCATTTTCTTTACGTGAAGGATTAGATACATTTAGTAGGGAGGGTGCAAATGTATTCAAAGCTCCATCTGATAGCCCATTCTTAAGAAGTATGGCGCCACAAGATAGACCTAATATGTTTGTAGATCAGCCTAAAGTAAATTTAAATCGAGCCGCTGATACTATGTTATATGGTGGTGGTGAGAAACAAATTGGTGGTAATTGGGATCAATTAAAGACTAAAGAATCATCACGAGGATTAAGTCAAATAACAGCAACTGATCCTAATGGTGGAACTATAGGTGGAATGAGTGTTAATTCTACACCTTATGATGATCAAGTACGTGCAAGTATGGAAGCAATTAATAATAAATTAGCATCTATGCCTATAGAAGATGTATCACCAGATCAAATAAATAAAATCCAAAAATTAAGACGTCAGGCTGGTTATCTTCGTGGAGGTACTGATAGACAAAGAGTTGGACCAGATGGACTTCCATTAAGAAATCAAGGATCAATTTCAAGTAATCAATTACAGCAACTTGGTAATGGGCTAGATGTAACTTTTGATGAAAGTATTCCTCAAGCAAACAGACAAGCTTTTATAAATAATTCTTCAGGTGAGATGTCTGCTAAAGAATCTTTTAATAGAAATTTAGCTCATCAACAATGGCTTGATAGACAAGGATATACTAAAGTAAATGAACAAAATCCATGGGAAAAAATAATTAATAGTAACATGTCTCCAGGCAGAAAAATAGATGCCATGCGTGCTATGGAAGCAGGAAAAGCTAATCAAGAAAGTAATGCTTTATTGAAAGATAAAAATCGTATAGATGAAATGAACATTCGATCACAAAATACTTTACGTGATATTCAGGGTCAATTAGCACAAAATCCACCAACTAAATCAAATGAATACAAGCCACAAGTAATTACAGAAGAAGATATTTTAGGAAATAAAACACAAAGAATAATGGTACCTGATGCCAATGGTCAATATATTAATGGCATGGAAAATCAAGGATTTGAAACTCCATCTGAAGCTACTAAAGCAAGAATGTTAAGTAAAAAAGGTAGTAAAGATGCAGCAGCATATGAAGCTGAGTACATTAAAAGATTCGGAAGTCTTCCTTATTAATAATTAAATCATAGGTGTAAAATGGCTGGTCTTTTTGATGATACTCAAAGCTCTACTTCGCCAGTAGAAAAAAGTTTATTTGATGATACTCAAGCAATAAGTACTCCTGACCCTAATGCAGGTGATTTTATCCCAGGAGTTCAGCGAGGTTTGCAAAATCTTCAGGCAATGACTTATGGTGCTGGAGCACTTGCAGGCGGTGGACTGAAAAAACTTGGTGCAGAAACTGTTGGACAAAAACTTCAAGATTTTGGTATGGAAGGATATAACCGAAATATTGAAGAAGCAAAACAATATCCTGCAAAGCACTCATTCAAAGATATTTATACTGGTAAGACTGGTATAGGTGGAACTATTGATTGGGCACAAGGAACATTAGGTGAGCTTGTTCCGAGTATGGTAGAGGCTGCTGGAGGTGCTGTTATAGGATCTGCTATTGCTCCTGGTGCAGGTACTGCTGCTGGAGCGTTTGCCGGCAGAACAATGCTGAAGAAAGGAATTGAAAAAACTATTCAGCAAACAATGAAGCAAGGTCTTGAAGGCGTTACTGAAGCACAGCTAAGAAAACAAGTTACTGGACAAGCACTGAAAAAGTTTGGTGGTAAAGTAGGTATTGGTGCAGCTGTAATGCCAATGGAATCAGGTGGCATGTATGCTGACTTACTTGAATCTCATGGTGTTGATGCTCCCGAAACTGCATTATTGTTTGGTGCTCTGGCAACATCATTAGAGTTTGCTGGTGGTAACAGTAGATTAGTAGATACTTTTGTTGATGCGTTAAGCAAGGGAATAGGTAATACTGCAAAGAAATCTGCAAAAGAAATTCTTACAAATATTCCTCAAGAGGCATTGCAGGAAGGTGGGCAGGAACTTTTCAATGTTCTTAATACTGTAGCGAATACGGATGAGAAACTTTTAACTGCTGATCATGTTGAACAGATTATTGAAAGCATGGCTGCTGGTGCTATTGGTGGTGGAGCCGGAGCAGCAATCAATGCAGGATTCTCTAGTCAAGCAACAACGCCTGGACCTGGAAAAACCGATCAAGAGCTTATGCTTGACAAGCGAGCAACAAATATTCTTGCTCTTGATAAAGGTCAACTTGATAAGAGCATTCAAAAGTTATCTACTAATCTTAAGTCAAACCAGGAACTTCTTGGTGATCTTGATAAACTTGAAGCAAAAGCAAAAGAAGAAAATGTTGATCCTGCTGAATTATTCAGAAAACTTACTGAGGACAATAAAAATAATCAAAGTTTACTTGCTAAAATTAATTCTGGAATAAAAGCAAAAGAAGAATTAGCTAAAAAGGAATATGAAAATCTTTCGCCTGAAGATAAAGCAGTTAAGGATTTTGAGAGTAAACTGATTGCTAAACGAGTCGCTGATGAACAAAAACTTAAGACTGATCTTGCTGCGCTTAACAAAAGAGAATCAATAGCTCTTGATCAATATAAGAACGAACAAGATCCTGAAAAGAAAAAAGCAATTGCTGATCGAGTTTTTAATCTTCGAAAAGAAAAAAATACTCTTCTTGATAAACAAC
>Ga0210043_1002229_pt1 | contig 13335 bp, 13 predicted proteins | sample CryGeymet201501t_FD_183990 | JGI IMG/M metagenome (GOLD analysis project Ga0210043, IMG submission 183990) | Groundwater microbial communities from Crystal Geyser aquifers in Utah, USA - Crystal Geyser metaG 2015-01t (SPAdes) (version 2) | ecosystem: Environmental > Aquatic > Deep subsurface >... | reverse complement strand
CCGTCCTGACGAGCTGTAAACAGCGAAACGGTAGCAAACTGGCTACCGTCGACGGATTTTCTATACCGGAGGATAATATGTCTACATGGGCAGAAACAAACTACACCCCGTTACCATTGGAGGTATCTATGAACCAGCTCGAATCAGCAGTAATTATGTATAAAGCTGCAGTCGATGAACTATCAAAAGCAAGCACTTTGCTTCAAGAAATTAAGGCAAAAGAAGCCGAATCGTTTGCTGAAAAATATGCTGTTGAACTTGATCGTCTTATCAGATGCCAAGACATTTGCGATAAGATCCGGCCAGAAGTTGAACGACTAGCTTTGGCAGATTACTCCGAAAACAAAAACAAGAAGTTATTCGGTGGTATCGGAATCCAGGAACGAAAAAATCTTGAATACGATCAAGCCACGGCGTTTAATTTTGCCAAAGAAAAAGGAATGTTTATTTCTTTTGATAAAAAAGCATTTGAAAAAGTAGCGGAATCGCTTAATCTTGATTTCGTTAAATCAAAAACAGAGCCGAAGGTTACTTTCCCGGCTATCATTAAGGTAGGTGAAAATGTCTAAACTATTTGGCGATAATCGCGTTATTAACGAAGCGCAAAACGCAACACCTGGCGACCGTTCAGTGTATATCAATTTTGAAGCATTGAACAATTTGCCAGATCAGTACGAGCCTTTTATTTCCGAAGTAAAGTTTGACCCGTTAAGGCTTGCCGATAATTTTTCCGATGTCGGCGGCGGAACGTGGATGCCGTCAACTCAGCTCATGTATAAGATCGGAGAGGCCTGCGGAATTTCAGGCGGTCAGAATTCTATTACAGAGCCAATCGTAGAGGAAATCGATATTAACCCAATGCTAATGAAGCCAATCGATGCCGCCCCTACTTACAGAAAAATGAACGTCGGCCGCCGTGTATCAAAGTTTTCAGAGCGCATGCAAGAGGATGGTACTTTTATAAAATCATCCGTTTGTACTTCCGAGTATAATGTATGGGAGCGATGCGTTGAAGCATGGTCAAAAGAAGAAATGTACACCAACGGATATACAAAGGCCGGAAAATACGATAATAAGTACGATAACCAGTATAAGCGCAAAGCTCATTTTGACGGAGAAATGAAATTCGCTCATGCAAAGGCAGAAACAAAGGCGCATTGCAAAACGATTCGTGAGCTTGCTGGTCTAGTTACTGGTTATAAACAAGCTGATCTTCAAAAAGGCCGGCTGATATTTGCTAAGATTCGCCGGAGCCGTGAAATACTTAAGGCAGAATCAGCAGCCAGGTTATCAGCCATGAGTAGAGGATTAACCGATAACCGTCAATCAGTACCGCTTCTTTTCGGATCAAACGAACAAAGCGAGCCTGAAACTATGACTAATGTAACGCCAGAGCCAGAAGTCGTGTTTAATGCACCGCCTCAAGTTGAGCATGAACAAAATCCGTTACCTCCAAAACAAGAAGAAATGCTCGCTGTGTTAAGACAGTATGAAAGCGATAATCTTTTTACCCCAAGTTTTAAAGACCCAGCTGAAAAAATAATGAAATGGCTAAAAGACAATATTGATAAAAATATTAATGCCGAGCTGGATAAATCTACTTGGGAACGTGCATCAGGAATACTAAGCCGGATTGAAGCTACTATCCCAGAGCAGGGAAGAGTAACACATCGGGAAATGATTTAATAATATGCCTGTTGACAAATACAATCAACAGGCATATACTTGTCTTACTTGGAGGATCTAATGAAATATCTTGAATGCCCCGATCTGCATTTTGCGCCTGAGTATGCAGAAACATTTAACATGGTAAGTGAAGCTATTTGCAGCGCTGCCATTAAAAACGAAGTTGCATTTATTGCACTTCCCGGTGATTTATTTGAGCGCCCGATCTATGCTACCGAGCGCGGTGGAATCAATGAATTACGCCGACACGTGAAAAAATGGTCTAATATTTGCCCGGTTGTTTCTGTTTACGGAACTCCTTCACATGAAGCGCCTGGAAGTCTTGATGCACTTATTGATAGTGGACTTATTGTGCTGCATCCTGGTAATGTTTACGGGTTATTTGATTATATTGGCAATGGTGAATACACTGTTATTGATATAAATAATAACAATAATATTGCTACACCGTTATCTATCATCTTCGGCACACCAGAACTATCAAAGAAAACAATTCAAGCTCAACTCAGCCTTACAGCCGAAGAAGCCAACGCAGCCGCGACCAACCTTTTTAGCCAGTATATTCAAGAATTTGTCGCTCCTATGCGATTAAAATATGAATCGATTCCTGCATTTATGCTTTTTCATGGCGTTGTGTGCGACTCAAAAAAAGAGCATTCAGACGATATAATTATCCGTGCTTCTGATATTGTTATTCATTCCGAAGATTTTATTCCGGCTAATTTAACCCGCGTTTCACTTGGACATATACATAAGCCTTGGGAATCAGAAATCATAAATGCTGGATATTCTGGATCTTGGGGAAGCTCATGGAATGAAAAAGGATTTATCCCGGCAATGACGCTTATTGATACCGAATCAAATCCAGTAAGACTTCCATACGGAACACCGAAACGTCTTAAAATTATCAGCCCTTTAACTTCATACGATCCAGAAATTGCATACTGGTTAGATTCTAAAGATGAAAACGCTAGTCTGCCAGATTCGGTGCATCCATGGTCACGCGTTACATTTAACCCGGACCGAATGGAAACGCGCCGTGTATCAGATGAGCAAGCTGCTACCGCTAAATCACTCCGCGCATTTTTTAAAATAGCCGATCCTAATGTATCAGAAAAAATACTTCAAAAAGTTGATATGATTGAAACGATTATAAAGCCAAATTCTATAAAAGCTATAAATCTTTCAATGCAATCAGTAGAAGTTTCTGGATGTATTTTGTTTAAAGGAAAAACTGCAAAGCTTGACTTGTCAAAGTACCCAGTTGGCGTTAATGGTCTACGCGGTAATAATGGCGCTGGTAAGTCTTCTATATTATCGTTCTGCAGCCCTTATCCGGTTGTTATCGGAAAGGATACCGACTCCGGACGTACTTCAGCTATAAAGGACTTTTTCAATGGTAAAGATTCTTATATTAAAAAAGAGATTACTGTTAATGGTTTGATCCATACTCACTTAATAACAATAAAAGCAGCGCACACGCAAAGCCCTAAAGTAGAATGCTACATTACTATTGATGGACAGCCTCAGCTTGATAAAGGTACATTTGATGAAATGTTTCAGACATGCGAAGAAATATATGGATCGTTCAATGATTACCTGCTAACATCTTTTTACGTTCAGCCGCTACAGGGGAAAACAGGCTCTAGCCTTATGTCCGCAACAATGACAGATATTCGCGACTTAGTTCAGTCAATTGCCGGCATTGACCGCGAACAAGAAAAGCGCTATGCACTTGATCAAGTATCTATGCTTGCTGAATCGATAAAAAAATCAGAATCATGGCTTTCAACTGCACGCGAATTTCAGGTTGATATTGATGATCTTAATAATCAGATTATTGTTATTCAGTCAAACATTAAAACAAAGCAAGATTTATTATCAAGCATCGAAGCAAAAGGATTCGAGCATAAGAAGGTATTAGAAAATTTGACGAATCAAAAGATTAAATCTGATTCTGAATATCAGCGCAAGACAGAGAATTCAATAAAGACGACTTCGCTTTGTGAAGAAAAATCTATAATCGAATCAAAAATTGAATCATTGAAAACAATAGCTAATAATATTGATTCTTATAAAAAACAACTTTCGATAGATGATGACGCTAAAAAGGTTAATGCTGAAATCGAAGCTGTATGCTCACGTAACAGAATAAAAAAATCTGAATATGATCAAGCCGTAAATGCAGAATTATCAACAATACGCGATAAGAACAGGGCAGAAAAGATTAAATATGAAGATGAAAAGCGTGAAATTGAACAGGAAGTTTTTAAACTTACAAATTCAATAATGGCTTCAACTCTTACTATAAATAGTATTAATCACCCATGTCCTAAATGCGGATATATTCAAGATGAAGATGAACTAATAAAACATAAATCTTTGCTTTCTGAAATGGAATTAAAACTTAATCCATTAAAAGAAAAACTTGAATCATTATTTCCTCCAGTCGATCTTCAACTTTTTTCTTCAATTGATCTACCTAATTATGAAAATGAAGCACAATTATTACCAATAATGACGGCATCTACTCGCAATGCTATAGAGCAGAAACTATTAACAGCTGGAGACGCACCTGTACAAATCGCAACGCTACAAGGCAAATTAGAAGGAATAAAAAACCAGATAATCGATATTGAAAATCAATTCTATAATATCGACGATACTATCAATCAAAAAGTAATAGCTGCGCAGTATGAATTGAACGAAACACGGAAAGAATACGAATTAGTCCGCGATGAAATTTCTATATTAAATGCAAGGCTATCTTCAGTAAACGAATCAATCAAAAATGCTAATGAAGTTTCTGAAAAAATTAAGTTTGCTGAAACTGATCTAGCTAAATACAAGATTGATAATGAAGACTGGGCATATATAGCTAAAATGCTGCAGCCTTCAAAAGTACCGGCTATTGAGCTCGATATGGTACTTGATGCCATAGACAGCGAAGCAAGCAGAATTATCGAGCCGTTTCTTGAAGCAAAGTACCAGATCAGAACAGAAACACAGCAGCAAGGTAAGTCCGGAACGGTTGATAAGTTTGATATTTTAATTCACGACAGTGAAACAGGAATAGATAAATCTTTTCTTAAGCATTCGCCTGGAGAGAAAGCATTCTTTAATGATGCTTACGTTAAGGCGCTTGTTCGACAGCGCAATGAACGAGCTCATCGGCATTATGATCCTATTATAATGGATGAAGCTGACGGCCCGATACAGCCGGAGCGAGTTTCAGAATACTATGAAATGCAAAGGAGGTATTGGAAATCAAATCGGGTATTGGTAGTTTCGCACAGCCCAGCGAGCCACGAATACATAGAATCAGTTATCAAGATGGAGGACGTTGTTAAATGAGATCAGCACATATTGACGGTAGGCTTGGCGGTGATCCTGAAATATTCGCACCGCAAGGAAGCGATTCAACTTGCTTAAAATTCAATATCGCTAACGATGATGAATCAATAAAAAAGCAAGACGGTTCAGGATACGAGAATGTAACAAGCTGGTATTCTGTAAAATTCTGGACAAAAAACCCGCAGCACTGGATTCAAAAACTAGTAAAAGGATGCAAGGTTATTTGTGAGTGCGATATTAAACAAGAAACATGGGAAAAAGACGGAAAGCAAAATAGCCGTATTATTTTTAATATCAAGCATGGTACATATCCGCAGGTGATACCAAATCAGCAGCAGTACCAGGAACAACAAGCAGTTCCTCAACAACAGCAACAGCCGCCAAAGGAATGGAACCCGAACGGAAGCTCAGCTACTAACTGGCCGGCGCAAGCAACAACAGCCGGAGAAGTTGCACTACCGCTATTCTAACAACCATAGCGGCCGGACAATTACCGGCCGCTATTTTAAAAGATACATATATGTCTAAACGAAAAACAATTTCTTTTACCGTAGATCAATTTAAATATGAAGAAATTCTCTTATACGCAAGAGCCAAAGGCCACGGCGGTCAATTCCCGACATCGACTTTTTCACACTATGCTATTTTCCAACAGATGAAGAAATACCCGCTTTCTGATAATGAGCGCGCTAAGTATACAAAGATTGATTAAAGTTCGAAGGCTGTACAGCCGAGCGCTATAGCGGGCATTTTATTTTATTAAAAAATATATAGCTGTTCCGATAATTCCAATTGAAACACCTCCGACGCCAGCTCCTATTATTTTAATTAGCTCCGCGTTGCGTAATACGATCAAGTATTTCTTTTGTGCTTCTATTTGCGTCTGCAATATCGGTATTTGACTCTGAGCTTGTGCTAAAGATTTGTTCGAGTTGTTTAAGTCTATCGTTAAGTCTACTATTTGTTTCTCTTGCTTCGCTATTGTTTCTTTCAAGCTCGCCGACTCTTCCAATGCTTGATTCAAGACTAGCTCTTGTTTCTTCAAGTTTTCTATCAATTGACTGTTTGCTTTGTTCGATTTCACTAAGTTGCTGTAAAGCGTTGCCAGCTCTTCTGCCGTAATAAAGTATTGCTGCCCCACCAATGAGTGAAGCGAGAATAAAGCCAGCAAAGAAAATAAACAAATACTTTTTCCATGTTTGCACATTACTGACCCTTGTTTTCGTCTTTCTTTTCATGTAGTTCTTCTCTGAACCAAATTGCCTTTTGCACACTATCAGCAACCTGTGCCCCAAGCCCAAGCCCAACAAGCCAAACGACAGACCAAACAACTGATTGCGCTACATCGGACATCATTTTATAAATGGCTATTATGCCAAATGCAGCAAGGACTATAAGCCCAGCCCACCAAACAACTGATTTTTTAAGCCCAGGGATACCTTTACTTTTTTTAGACATAAACTACCTTTCAAACACTACATAAACACAAAGACCATAGCCAGTTTTATCGTTATTTATCGCAACAACACGTCCATTAATACTACGGTTCCAGTGTATGTCATAATGTGTTTTTGTTCTATGGCGATCTTCTGGAACTAGATCATATCCAAAGTGTACTTTTCTAAGCTCAGCTTGATATTCAGGGTCACAATAAAATGATGTAATAACTGGTTTAATGTGGAATAACTTTTCATCGATAAAGTAGTTTAATTGTCTTGGATCTGGTTCAGGTTTATTATTTTCTATATCTAGCAGACTATATCTGCCTGTTTGTAAACCTTTTACACAATCAATATGCAAGTGGGTAGCAGTACTGTCCCCTGTGTTTCCAATTTTACCGATAATGCTATCTGGCTTTACAATATCACCAACTTTTAAAGGTGTGCTTTCAAGATGCGCAAATCTAACAGTGTATTTATTATTTAACTCATTGTATAGTTCGTCATATAATAAAACAAGCGCTTCCATTAACTGAGTTCTATCCTGCTCGTTAACATTTCGCTTTGTTATTTCTGCTAATTCTTTTGCACACTCTATAGTCATTATTTGCACCCTTTTATATATTTATCATATTGCTTTTGAGTTAATAATAAACCCATACCGGCAGCAAACTTAATGCTAGCAATTAAAATAACCATAACTGCAGCAATAGAAAAAAACACCATGGCTAGTATTTGCGTCACAATATGGTTAGTTTTTAAGTCTACCCCAAGCACTCCAATTACATCACCACTTTCATTATATATTTTAGCAAATCCTGATCGAGTCAAAAAATTATATGTATCATCCCATACTATAGAAGAGACGACTATATCAGTATCAGAATAAATTGCTTTTTTCATTGCTGGATATGGAGTAATATCATATAAATATCCAGGAGTAGTTTTCTTGTCTTCAAATAAATAATTTATAGTTAGAACGCTTAACATAGAATTGTTTTCATTTGTTCCATTTGTTGCAATGTATGACCACTTTGCATTAGATGGAAATAATTCTGATATTTTAATTAATTCTGAATATAATTTATTATAATCGCTATCATTAATTAAATATTTACCACCGTTTATTTTACTATTAACAGCTTCAAGTGCATTTACATCTATAGAAAGCCTTGCCAAAGAAACAGCATCGTATATTTTTTGCTTGTCTAAATAAATTATTGAAAAAACTACTCCGACTATAACAAGAGCGAATATAAAAGAAAGAGTTAAAATACCTTTTATTTTTTCTTTTCTCATTTGCTACCCCCGAATATAGTACCAAGCCAAAATAATATACCCCCACCAACGGCAGTTCCAATTATACCTAACGCCCATTTAATTATACTATCAACCGCCTTTGCTTTCATTGCAGTAGCTTTCCCTTCAAGGGTATCAAGTCTGACTTCATGCCCGTCTACTGTTATGACTACAGACTCAATACGATTATTCATATGAGCATGGGCAGCTTCGTTTTCTTCTTTAGAATGGATTTCATCTTTATCATGTAAATCCATTCTGTGGCTAAGCTCTAAAATTTCTTTGTCAGTGTCTTTCATTTTTATTCAACTTGCTCAATGTTTTTATTGTCAGACTCCCATGCTGCCGCAGCGATTGGCTGTATCTCTTTTGGCAATGTGGACACATCTGTTCCTTTTTCGATTACATATCTGTGGTATGTAAAACTGATTTCCTTTGATTCCGTCACGGTAATTGCCTTCCCGTCCTCGTCGGACGCTTGGATATCAATTGTCTCTACGATGCTAGTTTTTTCCCGGACCTGTATACTTCCTGTTTCTGGAAGCACCTCTATCCGATCTATTATTGTAATCTTATCTAACATAAAAGCCCCCTATTATATTGAGTATGTGCCTGCTATCCACAATGAGCTAATATCGGCAAAATCTGCATTTGTTATATTTGTAAACACTCCAGCATTTGTTACCTCATATAAAGTTACTGACGCCCCACCTGATGTTACCATCGCAAAAGGAGCGTCTACTGCATTTATAGTTGCTCTATTTATGCTAACTGGTGTAAAAACACCACTATTTGTAAACGGCAACCCACCTATTGTTGCTGAACCAGTTGATGTTCCTTTACTTGTTAATACGATGTACAATGAAAAGAACACTAAATTTCCTATTTTTGTATACTTACCATATTGTGTTGAATATGTAATTCCAACACTTAAACCACCAAACGCAAGCGCTGGCGTAAAAGTCCCCTCTTCATAATCATCAAGCGTATTGGCATCGGTACTCGCAGCCTGTGTCCCAGGAAACTTTATACCATTCGCACCGACATTCCCATTAGCATCTCGCACCGATACACTATTCGGAACTGGAGTGACCGCCTTTGTTACGTTATCAAGATTATAAGCTCCGGGCTTAGAGTACAATTCCCAGATTTCTGCGGCAGACAGTGCGCGGTTGTAGATGCGAGGGTCGCGGATTGTGCCAGTGTATGGTAGTGGCCCACCTACAGCAGACCCTAAAGTCACAGACGATATTAAAGCTGTAGTTAATGTTGCCACCTTTGATGTTACAAGAATGCCGTCAATAAAAAGCGATGCTAACGAACCTGTGTGAACAGCAACGACGTGTTTTTTACCAGAACCTCTTATTGATGGTACGCTTATTGAATCTCCATTTAAGTCCGCTTTAGTCCAATAAAACCGTAAACTATTACTCGAAGTCTGGAAATCTAATAAAAATATATCACTTATGGCATTAAAAATGCGCTGTGACGTTGTTCCTGCGCTTGCATCAATTATTAAAGATATAGAAAATATATCCTTTAAGCTCACTGGACAGACTACTCTATCATTCACCCCATCAAAACTCAGCCCGCCGTCAACCGGAGTCGACCCATACACAGTCCCGTTGTTTCCGTTGCCGGACTGGTCGAGTAGTTGTGTGTCGTAGGTGCCGTCGCCGATGTATATGAATGATATTTCGTAAACGTCACCAGCTTGTGAACCAGCAAAACCGGGGAATATGTTTATTACACCTGTTGCTCCTGCACCAATATAAGTATTTTGAATATGCTCACCAGATGATGGAAATGTTTTTTCTTCAAGATAAACAGTACCTGAGCTGTTATTTATTCTTGACGTTGTAGCACTACCTGATATTCTAGTAATTTTAACAATATATGCTTTACTTGCTGTTACTGACCTTGTTAGCAATGGGGTTATATCCGTTGCAGTAACAATCATCTTACCGCCTGAATATGACAGTGTGCATCTTGTTGCTGTCCATCCATCTGCATGCGTAAAATTATTATTTATATACGTCGTACCTGCTAAGTTGTCCGGGTATTCTGGAATATTTACCTGAGCAGCGAATTGCAATCCGCTATTCGGCGTAACCTGTTTATTCTTCAAATAACCATTTGCATCATATGCAGCTAATGATTCCGCTGTTGGAGTATTTCTAATTGGTATACTTTTATTAACTCCAGCTTGTAACACCTCAACAGTCTCTCCACCTGCTACGGCCGACAATGCTGGAAGATCAGCCATAGGAGCACGAGGTGTAAACTTCTTGCTAGCACCAGACTGAACGACTTCTGACAGTTCTGTCCCGTTAAATGTAGCAGCAGCATCAAGGTCTAATACTGTTTTTTTCGTTAGTGCCATTATGTTGTCCTCCGTACTAATACAGCTGTAATTTCATTAGATAACTTTTGTGTATCTGGTGCAATTGATAATATTTTGCAATCCCATACACCAAAAAACGTTCGCCCGGTAATAATATCATTGTCAATATCAACAAAATCAGCCGACGTTATTTCTACAGTAATCATATCATAAATGCGCAAGTCTAACCAGACTGCCCCAGCTAATAACAATTTAACAATACCGCGCACAGTAGAAAATTGATTGTTTATATAAACTCCCCTAGCTTCTGCGGATGCTGCCAATGTTAAAAGTGTTTCTATTTCTGTTCTTGGCCTTTGTCTATATGTTGCAAAAACAGTATCTGAATCGGTGTTTTCAAAGTATGATAAATACTTTTGATCACTATAATCATAATCATAGTTTATCAACGACTCTGCCACAAGTGTTTTTATGTTTGTAGAAACTGGCAATTTATTTCTATTAAATATTTGAACATTTGAAACATATCGAGATATTGCTCTTGATTCGTTATCTACTCTTATTGTTCTTCTACCATCTGGCTTTATTTCATACCTAAAGCCAACATTTGCGCCGTTCTGAATATCTTTTATTAAATCAAATATAAATATTTCATCTTCAAGAAAATAAGCGCCTGTATGAATACTTGTTTCTTCTGCTGCCCATTCTGTCGTGTCGTAATTATTACTTGTATATGAAGCACCTAAATATCTATTGTTTGCATCTTTTATAATATCTGTTAATCTTGTTATTGCTATCCCTGTTGGTCTTACAAGTCTTGTTTCATAAGGTTCACCAGAAGAATCCCTTGCATCTGATTGTGATAATTCAAAATAACCTATACTTAAGTCACCGTTAAGTATAGTTGCATTTGACCATCCATTATTTTTAAATACTTGAGCAGTACCAAAATTAGTAAGTAATAATGCTGCACGATAGTGTACATTTCCTGAAGTAGATTTTCCATTTACAACAGTTGCAGGTATCCCTCTCGGCTGTCCCCATAAAACAGGAATTACTTTATCAATTAAATCATCTTCTATATTAACATAAGACGATGAAGAAAAACGATCAGAAGGTATTTTAATGTTTTGAGACTTTCTTTTATCCTGTATCCTTAAGGCAATTTTATCAAGTTCAAAATCATAGTCCTCAACAAATAAAGAAGACACTTGCTGCAAATCAGCTGTGACATAATCAGATCCATTATCTTGTAAATAATATTGTAAAACCTCATTTCCATATATTGGTTCATCAATTAAATCATCAAGCCTTCCTGAATTATTACCGATTGCCACTGTCCCAGTAATAAAAGAAAGCTTATTGTAGTTTTGTATATCTTGCTGTTGCCTAACCGCCGGGAATGATTCAAGCATGGGAAGATAAGAAACACCATCAATATAAATAACTGTTGAATCGGTAAAACCTTGTCCGTTACCCTGTAATATTCCTCTTGCAGTAGCGTCGTAATAATGCGGTAAATGTACATATAAAACTTGAGTTGATATATCAAAATAAAAAGATGTTTCTAACCCAAATATTCCAGACAGAGATGAGCTACGCTCATATGTATTATTATCTCTGTCTGATACTCCTATTATTTTTATTATTGGCAATATTTCTTCTAGTCCTGGAACTATAGCAAGTAAGCCAGAATCAACAAAATATTTGCCAACTTGGTAGCTACGAATAAAGTAATCGTATGGAGTAGAAGCGCGAGTAATTAACTTATAGCGGGCTAGTTCGATTATGGTCATTTATTTTTATTTTCAATCTCTTTGATTTTTGCTGATAATTCTTGGACAGCCCTTATTAATACTGGTATAAATTCTATATAATCAATACCCCAATAATCAGAAGAAGGATTGTTTATTCCTGTATATTTAGTCGCAGCGAATTCTTTTGTATCAAAAGATTCGGCTAGTTCCTGGGCTATCATTCCCCTGTGCCATCTTATACCCTTTTTATCTGCTTTTTTATGCTCATCATAATCTACAGTTGGGTTTTTGTCTTTATCTAATATAACTTTTCCATCTTTATCTTTTTTCCAATAAAGCTCTCTATAATTATATTTATATTTTTTAGTTGCAATTTTTTCTAAAAATTCAATACCAAGATCATTATCCTGTATTTCTATTTTATCCCTTTTGTCAGAAGTAACGACAGTTGATCCATCACCAAGATATGTAGTTGTTCCGGCTTTCCCTAGTCTTATTGTGTTATCAGCTATTGCATTTATACAACCCTGACCAAGAGCTATTCTATTTAGACCAGTAGAAATTGCTCCATTACCAGCAGAAAAACCATCAGTTGCGTAAGTGTCGTATCCAACAGCTCCACCAGTTGTTGCGTATGAACTATATCCAACAGCCCCGCCTCCACCTGTTGCTCCTGCACCATCACCAACAGCTCCACCAGTTGTTGCGAACGATCCATCACCAACAGCTCCACCAGTTGTTGTTTGCGCTGTTTTCCCAACGGCTCCACCTGTTGTTGCCGAAGCAGCTATACCAATGGCTGCGCCACTGTTTTCATTTGTTGATAACTCCCCATTTTTTAACATTATACTAAGCCCTATAAAACTAATATGCCTTTTTTTTCTAACTGATATTGCACCAACTGAATACGCGTACCCTTCGTCAAATATATATAAATTACCAGACCCGTCATAATATCCATTATAAACATTACTCCATGTTACACCAGCCAATGATGAGACAAAAGAAGCAGATGCAGTTCCACTTGAAGGGGTTATTTTAACATAATGGCTGCTTGTTCCTGTTATTGTCTCATCTGCTGTAACGCGGTAAACAGCACCACCTATTTGAAAAACATTTCCTTTTAATATTAAAATAGGTTTGTTGGGGAATGAACCATCAAAGCTGCACTCAATTGGTCTATCTGACGATGCTAAATTCAACGCCTCAATCAATGCGTTCTGTTTTGCATAATCAGTCTGATCTTGAAGTGTTGCTCTTGGGTATTCTACTAAAACTATTGACATTAACGCGCCTCCGTTAAATTAATTGATACTGTATATTCTCTTAAAACTTTTGATGGTGCTACTTGGCTTGAAACTGTTACATATTGCGGTTTTTTAAAATCGTGATTATCTTCAAAATAATCGACCCAAATAGTAGCGCCATTACCAATTGCCTTAAATTCGTCAACAAT
>Ga0210043_1002221_pt1 | contig 13373 bp, 17 predicted proteins | sample CryGeymet201501t_FD_183990 | JGI IMG/M metagenome (GOLD analysis project Ga0210043, IMG submission 183990) | Groundwater microbial communities from Crystal Geyser aquifers in Utah, USA - Crystal Geyser metaG 2015-01t (SPAdes) (version 2) | ecosystem: Environmental > Aquatic > Deep subsurface >... | reverse complement strand
TCATGTTTAGGAAGTTTATTGTACCAGGATATAAGAAGAGATTTCAAAGGCAAATTACTAATGAATTTTTAGAGGATTATACAGAAGGTAGTTATAGAGGCATAGCTAAATTTGTCATTAATTCTACTAAAGAAACTAGAGCATTGGGATTTGCGGCTTTTACTGAAAACTGGAAAGAGTTGTCTCCTAGAGAGCAGTCTAATATAATTAGGGGAGCGTCAGAATTTGGATTTGCAATGCTGTTAACTGCACTGTCAGGACTATTCCTTACTCTTAAAGGCGAGTCAGATGATGATAAAGCAAAGTATGCATATGCATTAGGCGCTTATTTAACTTTACGTGTTAAATCTGAGATGCTTTTCTTTGCTAACCCATTAGAAACTATGACTATTATAAGTAATCCTGCTGTATCAGTTTCTGTTATAGAGAACATAATCAAGCTAGCTGTTCAGATGTTTTCTCCTACAGAAGTATATGAAAGAGGAAATTGGAAAGGTAATCCTAAGATTCTCAAGACTATTATGAATTTAACACCAGTTGTAAAGCAGGCTTATAAGGTTAGGGATATAGAAGATTCTCTAACATTCTTCATAAAATAAGCTACATGTCAGTCTGTGGACGACTTATTTGTAAATATATGGTTAAAATCGTAACCTTTTCATTCTACAAGCGTAGGGTATGGAGGGGAAGGCGTAAAGGTATAAGTTATAGTATGCATACTAATAATAGTATATATGCTTGGGGTTGTACCTTATAGTGTAAAAAAGTAAAGGGGCAGTATTCTTAATTGAGTACTGCCCCTTTTTCTATTATATTAAAATAAGCCTATTTAAGACATTAACAGACGACAGCGGATACAATGTACCATACGAATGTTAAAGGCGCTTAAACAGGCTTAAAATAGCCTTAAATTAAGTTCTACCAATGTATACGATCGCTATATACATCATTAGCTTCTTCATTAGCTATTTCACGTATATAATTTTCGTCAATTCCAGAATCTTGAAGTTCACTAAAGGCTTTATACTGAGCAGCTTTATCAGTAGATTCTAAAATAGTTTCTAATGCTTTAGCTTTATTAGTATCCTCATTTAGTTTCAAGCCATATTTAACACGTAGACGTTTATCCTCTACGATCTTTAGTTGTAATTTATCTTCTTCTTCTTGTCGTTTTTTAGCGACATCTAAATGGTACTGTATACTTTCTTTAACTCTTTCTTGTCTTTGTTCTTCTAAATACTCTTCATACAGATTAAAATCTGCAATATAGTATAAATTAGATATAGAGACATCTTTAACGCTCCGTGAACAATTAAAAAGTGTATTATCTACCCCCTCTTTATCTGTTTCTTTTTTGTAAAGGTGTAAACCATATTTACTAAAAAAATAAATAGTTTCTGGAGTACTGTAATATACAAATACTTCGTTATACTCAGTGTTAATACCTTGAATTTCTTCAAGAATTTCTTGCATGTTAGAAATACTTAGGTCACCCTGAATTTCACCATAATGTTCTGCGATGTATTCAGTTACGGGTTTCAAAAATGCGAATTCTTTCTTAGACCCTTTATATTGCTGTAATTGTTTTAAGTTGGTATTCATACTGTAAAATTCAAAATGTTAGTAATTATTAAATAGTCTCTGTAGGACTTAGTAAGCAGTGTAGGGTTCAATCTGCACTGCTTTTTTATTTATTATACTCGGTAAGCTACTACATCAATATTGTCTAAAAGAGTTTTAAGCTCGTTTAGGTTTTTATTGAATACACGTAATAACCAACTTGTATTAACTTGGTTTTTAAATCTAGTTAAAGCTTTGTTAGCAATACTAGTTACTGTACGTAGATTATTAATCTCGGCTTCGTAAGCTTGTTTAAACTTTGAAATTTCTAGTTTTTCTTTACGTAACTTTTCTTCGTAATTTCGTACTAGTCTTTCTTCTTTTTCTGAAACATCAAGATATTTCATTTTACTTTGAAAATTAAGATTTTTATTCTCTTTCTCAAGTATCTCTAAGTTAGCCTTTTTTAGAAGAACCTCTTCTTTTAATTGTTTAATCTCATCTGTAAGAGACTTGTCTAATAAATCTTTTACACGACTGTCATTCAGATCTCGTTTAATAAACGTAGTCGAGCCAAAAGGGCCAGCATTGCCTATTAAAATCTTATCAGATTCAACTCTAAGATTTTCAACCTGATTCTTAAGAATAGTGTTTTCAACTTTAAGATCTGTAATCTCTTCTGTATATCTTTCTACATCTCCAATACGATTCTCATTAACTTTGTCTAAAGATTTAGAAAATTGTAAAGATGTATTAAGTACAGCTTCAGCTGTTTTAGACTCTGTAGCTTGTTCAACTACTTCTTTAGTTACTTTAACCATATAATATATTTTTATTGTACTGATTTAATCATCATGTCTTCAAGTGCCTGAATATCTTCACTATCTAAGTAAAGAACATCTTCCAATTCTTTTTTGTACTTAGAAGTAAAACCCTTCATTGATTGTATACTTGTTTTTTCAGCTGGTGCATCTTCTTTTTCTACCTAAAATAGTGTAATCATCTGTATCTGATACTCTAAACATAGTAATAGTGTTTAAATAAAAAAAGCCCCAACTAATTTAATAGCTGAGGCTTTGGGTAATCATTTGTCTTGTGCAAAAACAACCTGATCAATTGCTAGTATGATGCCGTATTCTGCATCCTTGCATTTGGCATCATTCTTAGTTTTCTTTGTGTAGGTAATGGGACTGTCATTATATAACTTAAAGTCTTTACCTATCTTAATAGATTTAAATTCTGTCTTCATAGTCTAAAAAGGTAAATCTAGATTTTCTAACTGTTCTGGAAACGCTTTTCTAAATAATATGAAATCTATAAAATCTATCCGTATGTGTTTAGCTGAAGTATTGTATAGGTAATAGTCAAAGTTACTTTCATTATATTTCATAATGTAGGATTTAAATCCCTTATCTACTACCCAAAATACTTCGTTACATTCATTTTCTTTTATCCATCTTTTTACTAATTTGCCATTGTATTTATTCCTGATTTCTTTAAAATCGTAATCTTCAGGTACTACGGAGTTAATAAGAGATGTAATATCCAAATTAAGGTGCTTTTTAAGCGTTTTAACGACGTTAATACCATTTCTGGTATAAGTACTAGTTTTATAGTTATAGTCCTTTAAAAAGGCTAAAAATGGCCTTATTTCGTCTTTGTTCTTTTTAAGTACTTTCCAATTAAAGTACCTGCTACTTGCAATAAGGTGGGAATCGTATATTATATTGTAACCTATATCTGATGGAAGCCCTAATAAATTTAATACGTCATCAGGGTCAGGAGATACTTCTACTTTTACAACATCATGTTGTAATTGGTGTACATAGTATAATACTTCATTTTCCCACACTAAACTGAATTGGCTAAGAAGCCTATTTATTAAATTTATTGTGAAAGGGTTCATTTCTTAAGGTTTATAAGTTTCTAATTCCATGTTAGGTTTAGGCCATATTTCAGCCTTTATTGGTCTACCATAATTCTCCATATGAAAATATTCAGGGTAGAGTATATTATGTAATTTTGAGCCTTTTTTAGCGTCCCAAAATTTAAGTATTGTCTGTTTGTGTTTATCTGGTATTTGACTGTAACAGCCCTCTGTGAAATATTTGATAGTTTCTTTTACATCAGGGGTAAGCATTTTGTATTCTAGTACCTCTACAGAGTTATAACTGTAAATTAGTACTATACAATCATCTTTTAAATATGAATTAATAAACCAATTATTATGATTAGTTAAATAATCCCTACTATCTCCAAGTAATGGTAATAAAAATAATGTAGTATTAGTTCTAGAGTGTTTCGTATCCATCTTTAGTATAGTATTCCATACTATGCTCATACTGGTTATTATCTATATGCCATTTAGCTCTGTCTAGTAGTTTCTCAATTTCTTCAGTAGCATCTTGTATGCTGTCGATTTTAAAAACTTTAGTCTCATGTGTAATTGTATCACATGCAACAATATAATGTTCAAACGTGTAGTCTTCTAGATTTAATTTATGTGCTAAGGCTTTAGTATAAAATGCTAATTGTCTATCATATCCAAAGTTTTTATACGATTCGTTAAAAGAATGTAATTTAGCAGTAGTTTTAAAATCTATAAGTTTAATTATTTTATTAGTATGGTCTACAACTACTCTATCCACCAAGCTTTTACACTTAACGCCGTTGTATTCCCATAGTATTTCAAACTCATTGTAAGAGTCTTCATTCTCTTTAGCTAGAGGATGCGGTAAATCAAATAGCAAGTGTTTAGCTACTTTATGGTTTCTACAGCTTAACTCCATATCTTTAATCTTTTCAAATTCCTTTGTTGAGATTATAGTTTTAACATCCTTAATTCTAAGAAAGGTTGCATATGATTTAAGAGTAGCGTAAAGTACCGTGGCTTTATCAAGTATCTTATCATCAGATTCTTTAGTTGCGTAATTTTGCTTATAACTTTGTGTAAGGATATCTGATAAAGTATCCTCATCGTATACATTATACACATCTTCTACAAAAGACTTCTGCTGAGGAGATTTAGGTACTGTATAGTCATATACTAGTACTGTATCATCAAATTCTTTAGGTTCTAATATCCTAAGATGTACTAATTGTCCAAATCTAAAATAGTCTTTAGATTCTTCTTCTAATAGTCCGTCTATATATTTTTTGAAAGTTGCTGGAGATTTTAAGAGACAGTTTAGAGCACTATTTGATACGTATCCTTTACGTTGGTAATAGTTCTTGTCTTCCATTTATTTTATCCTTAATTTTTTGTATAACTTCATTAACTTGCTTCTGATTCCTTGGCAAGTATAAGTCTACTTCAATATTATTACGAAATAGATACCACTTGAACATCTTCCATCTTAATGGAAATGTCTCAGTCATCATCCCTTTACATTCTATAATAAATCCATCTCCTACAAAGTCTGGTTTGTACGACATTTTACGTATTGATTCTCCATTGTATTTGAAAGGTTCTAATAAGATATAGCTATGAGGTTCATATTCTGCTTCAATACCAGCTTCTTTTAAAGCTTTATAGCAATAAGATTCTAATTTACTTAAAAATCTAATCCCATCTACTATATTTGGCGTAGCGTTTCTAACTTTAGCATTAGCGGACTTTTTAGTCCTTTTAATCATAATTATAATTCTTCAAAATGTTCAGGAAATTTTGCTCTCAGTATTTTAAGCATCTTTTCTTCTTCGTTCCTTATTTCAATTTCTTGGTCTATACAATATTTAATTACAGAAGGAAGATCTTTCATATGCTTATAAGAAAATCTCTTAATTGTATGTAAATGACTTGTATCTAAATCTTTAATAAATCTAGTAATAGGCTTATCTAATAGTTTTTCATTCTTATCGTAATAAGATTTCCATTCTACGATGTCGCCTAAATACACTTCATACTGCATTAGTACATCTAAATCTTCTTTGTAAAATAAAGTACTGTCTTCAATTAAGCTTAGATTGATGAGTACCTGTCCAAATCTTTGATCTGGATTAGCATACCAATACTCTTTGAACTTATCAAAGTTTTCAGCTATATTCTTAAATTCTTCGTTTGAGAACACGTCATCATCATGTAAACGGTCTATAATATTGTGTTCAAAGAACTTGTCAATTCTTTTTGTTGGTCTCATTATACTTAATTTAAAAATACGGCCAGATTTAGCACCTGTTAAAAGCGGACTTTTATACCACTAACCGTATTATATTTTTATTTAATCTCTGCGCCTAAACGAATAATACGCTTAAATATTGGAGACGTTGAAGATGGAATAGTTAAGACTTCAATTATAGCAGGTTTGTTATAAAGAAGGGATCTTTTATCCCACATTAATTTTCTAGTGGGCATATCTAAAGTAGAGACATCTAAAATATAAATGCTAGTGCCTTTAGAAATTACAAGTTCACTTACTATACTAGCATTATCTTTTTTACCATAAGGTAATACTTTACACTTTAAATTAATAATAGTAAACTCTTCTTCCTTTAGTAGATCTATATTTATAATATCTACTTCAGAATTTGCAAATCCACAATGGTAAGAACTTTTAGGCTTGTGTAAAGTTACACCTGCTATATCGTTATCATATATTAAACGAGGTTCAATATAATCATACAATTCTTTATTAGTAGGTGCAATATAAGCTCTATTAAAATACCAATGTGGTTTTATACTATTTTCTCTTTTAAGAGCATTTTCTATAAACCACATGTTCGCATCTCTAGGGTCTAGCTTCATTTTAACTAAGCTTTTAGGATGTTTAATTACAACATCTGTAAATTGTAATTTGTAATCTTTAGGTAATTGCCCATATTCATTTAAAACCTCTTCATAAAGTTTGTTACCTTTAAAGTTTTTATATTGAAATGTGAGGTGTATTACAAATCCTATTTTATGAGTAAGGTCCCTAAGAAATTTAAGCTCCTTCCCTAATTCATAGTTTTTAACTAATTCATTTGTCCCATTTACTTTTATACGTCCATCTTTAATATATAAAGGAAGACCTTTAAAAAATGGCATATAATATAATGGAAATAATTCATCTGGAATGTTATCTAGATTGTCAATACCTTTAAGAGTAGGTACAATCATCGGTTTAAATTCTATTTGATTTGTTTTCATAATCTGATAATAATTTGAGAGTTTTAATTTTACCGTATTTTCTATAATAATCCGATAAGTCTTTCTCAGTCTTTCTAGGCATAAATAAAAAATCAAGATCTTTATTAAGTCTCCATAATTTTCTACTAGCTTTTAGACCTGGCAAGTCTCTGTCATATAAAATAACAATTCGTTTAAATTTATCTCTAAGTATACTTAATACTTTATCTGGTATATCGTGCCCTTCTCCATTAGGAGCTATTGCAGAGTAACCAAGTTCATGTAGTAACATTACATCCTTAGTGGATTTTGTAATATATACTGTATCCCTAGAGTAATCTAATTGTTCCCATCCTTGTATATCTATGGAAGTGCAATTAGTGTAAAACTTTTGCTTTTTATAATAAGGCCTGTATATTTTAGTTTTGGAGTATACAAAATAAGCAAACATTGGACTTGTTTTGGTAGCTGTCCAGTATTCAATCGCATTTACCCAGAATTTTTTTATTTGTTTTACATTATACAATTTTAAAGTATTTTCTGTAATACCAAAGCCTGCCCAAAAAGCTAGACCCTCAGCTGTATAAGGTATATCATCTACTACAATATCTAAATCTTTGTACTCTTTTATAGGTACAGTGATTGGTTTTCTTGTTACTTTATTTGATACATATTGTTTGTAAATATTTTTGATTATTTGTTTAACTGATACGTTTTCTATAAGACTTGCAAATTTAAAGCAGTCTCCAGATTCACCAGTTCCTAAATCTTTAAACATGATATTTCCGCTTTTTCTAGACATATATAAGCCAAATGAAGGGTTAGAATCCTTTCTAAATGGGCTAATGTATACTTCACCTATTGTAGGCTTAAAACCTAAATAAGTAGCGTAAATTTCATATTGTGAAGTTTTTTTGAGTACGTCATCTTTAGTAATATTAATCACTTTAGAAGTATCATACATATATTAAAAATAAAAGGGGCAGCTATTACTAACTGCCCCAGGAGATATATTGGGTTAATTAAAAAGGAAGATCATCTTTCCCCGTCCCAGGTTTTCCTAGTTGGGTAGTTGTTGAAGAATTATCTTCCAAGGGGTTTTCTGTTCTAGGTGCTCTACTGCCATTAACAGCATCACGCTGCATTTTGTCAGTAGCTAAGACTTCAATAGTGGAGTCCTCTTTAGCAACCTTATCCGCACGTTCGATCCAAATATTGGAACCGCTTACATACTCAGGAGTATTTACAAATCCTTTTCTGTCATATACGAATTTAACACGAAGTTTCACATCTTTACAAGACGTACCTATTTTGTTAGATACGAAAGTAATAAAATCAAGGTAGCTTTTAAATGATTGTCCTTTGAGGTTATCTTCGGAAACAAATAATTTAGCTACATTGATAATACGTTTCATTTGAGCTTTGACACTGCCTTCAGTGATCAATTTACGGGCTTCTTCGACGCTGATTTTATTTTCTTCAGCACGCTTACTAACCATATTTTGTTGACCAGGGGTCATATCGTTAAACTGAGGCAATTCATTTACTTCCCATTCTGTGCGGATTACTTTTTGTCCCGCCTCATTAGTATAAGTGTACTCAATGAATGCATTACCGTTTGGAGAAGTCGCAACTCTATGCGAAAGTTCGATGTTTTCAGAAATCCCTGGATTGATATAGGTTTGAGAGGTAGATGTAGTAACCTCTTCGTTTATATTATATAACATATAGCAAGTTTAAAATGAGTTAGTCTATTGTTCGTATTTCTGATATTCTGAAATCACGTAAGACAAGTCATTTGGGATTTTGTATTCTGAAAATAATCCTAATGGTGATCGGCAGGTATTTTTGCCGTTATTCTCTGTTAAAAAGCTGTATTCAGGTTTATTACTAACCATGCTTACATCCGTGTATAAAATCATATGGAAATAGGCTTCAGGTTTAAATTGATTGCCTATTGCTTTTCCAGCTGGAACCTTAAATGAGGTTTTAAGCACTCCTTCGGAATCGTAGTTGTCTTCTGTGTGAGACATTACTACAATGGTAAGATCCTCTCTCAAGCCTCTAAGCATAGTGATTAATTCATATGCATCTAAGGCTACATCGGTATATTTACCGAATCCTTTCTCGTGTGATCTTTTCATTATTTCGTCAGTAATGATACTTGTTATAGTATCTACTATAATTACCTTAATGTCAGGTCTTGTATTAGAAATCTGAGTTAATAAAGCTTTAACTATTTGAGCATCTTTCGTCTCATAGTAATTAGTAGCTGCGATGTCTAATTTGCCGTTTTCTTTGAGAATTGTTTTGTAATTTGTTTTACTATTTGGAATAGTTAATGGCTTCATATCAGATGCTATAATGAAGGTAGTTTTGGGATCGAGATTACGTATACTTACGCTTTTCCCTGTTCCAATCTCCCCCATCACTAGTATCGGAGTTGCCATTTAATTACAATTTTTAGGATTTATTCTTATTTGTATTATACAAACAAGGCAAGTAATAAAGCATCAATAGACGTCATTTTACTTGGAGCTTGTACAGAACTGTTATATTCTGAATAAGAAACTGGTACACCGTTAACTTCAACATACGTAGAATATTTAACTACTTGTTTTGCAGGTTGCGGTTTTTTCCATCCATTTAATACGTTTACTACAGTTTCAAAAGGGTAAAGTTCAATAATGAATTCCCCTAAGAGATTGATAACTTTATTATAATCTTTTTTAATATCGTACACTGGTACTGTTGGAATAACTCCAAACAATTTAGGTAAAGAGTCTAAAGTTTCAAAAGAAATATCATAATCTTTAGATACTCCAAATGTTAAATAGTCTGCTTTATTTACTTCTAATTCAATCAAAGTCAAATTAGGATACAAGTTAATAAGATTTACATCTGTTACTGTATCTTTACGAAATTTACGGTTTATTCCTTCTACAATTAGAGTAGGGAAATGTTCTGTAAGTTTCTTGATTGCTTTAGCCAATTGTTTGTCTTGTGTTGTTGTTCCTATTTTGATAGCAAATTTCATATGCTTATATATTATAGCTTGTAGGAAGCTAATTAACGTTTTCAATCTTGTTGTACTTAAGATTGTTTTTAAATTGTAATACTCCAGGTTCCCCTTCTCGATTTTTTCAATTGTGTTACCGTGACTTTTTTAATTATCACTTCTGTATATTACTATACAGTTCAGACTATGTCATCATCCACTAGGGATGTCCAGCGCTCGTGTCAGGTTTATTGGTTAAACTCCTCACCTATTAGTCGTTGCACCTTCCTACTTACTTTAATGTTATTCTGTAGGCTTGGCTCAAAGTTGTCCCGTAGGATTTTCTCTGAATTCACTGGATTATTCGATACTAATTGCTTAGTAAAGTCACAAATTTTTATTTCTATGAGGTGTAGGTACACAAAATCTTTAGTTGGTAAGGCGTTGGTGCCATAACTTCTGATACCTAGTATTTCAGGTCTATGTATAACTAACACTATATCTGATGCTTGATAAACTGCATCTGCGCCAAATAGATCGCCTCGATTAGGGTAATGTAAGGAAGGGTTGTTTATTCTATCGGAATTTTCAATACCCCTATTCATTTGGGATATCTGTATAATGGTAGTGTTACAAACAGTAGCCTTTTTAGCAGCCATAAGCATACGTTCTAAATCAGCAAGCATAATTCGTTCTTGCTCACCGGCTCTTCCTTTGATTAGTAGTGTGTGGTCAATCATTACTAAAAGCCAACGGCCTTTAGCTTTAATATTTTGGAAATACTCGATAGTCTTCCTCATTTCTTCCACTGTGCCAGGTTGATCTACATAATAGATCTCGTATTTCTTCATTGCATTGGCACTATTTTCTATACACTCTATATCTTTATCACTAAGTTTATAGTCTGGATTACCACTATAAAGTTGGGTTGTTGTTTTGCTTAATTTTGAAGACAATTTACGCCCCACTTGTTTAGAGCTAGACATTTCATTGTTAAAGGATAATACACAGAAATCAACATCGGGGTTTAAATCAAATAAATCAGATTCTAACGAATTAACGAAAGAGCTCTTGCCTGAACCACTAATACCTGCTACTGTAATTACTATGTTAGGTTCAATACCTCCCATACAAGAGTTGTTAAACTTTAACCATCGGGTACTAAGTGATTTGCTCTTTCCTTCTCTTCTATCTTTAATGTAGCTTACAATCTCATCTGCAGCTTTAGAAATATGTCTATAAGGCAGTGAACTATAAGAGTTTGGTTCCATCATCTAGCTTAGTTTTTAAATTGTCTATTATAGAGTCGATTTTCATCTTCTCCTCATATTCTTTCCAAGCTTCTGAACTTAACCAATTTGGCATTTTTTTCATATACATTAGAGATCCGCTCTGTGTGCGTTCTTCTACTTCAAAATTTAAGCACTTCATTATATGCTCATGGACATCTTTACGTTTAGCAAGTCTATTATACTTGGTTGCACACCGTGTACGGTCTGTGCGTAAAGATTCTCTTTTGCCATCAGGTCTTACAACTGACACTGGGTAGGCAATATAGAATTCTTCAAAAAATCCTTTACCTTTAAATGTACGCATACATTCTGTGGTAATTTCTAATCCGTTTCCTGTTACTTCTAAAAAGTTCATATTAATGAGACTAATTAAGCAAGCAAAATAGTGACTATTACCTACTACTTTTTTGTAAGCAGCAAGTCTGGTTTCTTGATTTTCTAACAGCATCTGAAGTATTAAAAATTCATTTGCTGTGATTTTATTCTTGAGCAAATATTCAATATTCATACTAATTTCCATATGCTTAATTAATTTTAAATGCGCATAGTTTTTAGGATATTATATGAAAAAATTTAGGCATTATTTACGCATATATCTTATTCAAATTTTAAATTCTACTTAAGCCGATATAAGGCCCGAATTTCAATTTAGTGGCAATTCCAGCCTATCGTAGTACATTTTATATGCACATCTCTTGTAAATAATAATATTTAATGGTCCCATACCTGTCCTATTACAGGATTAGCGGTCATCTTTACTTGTTTTACATAGTAAGTACCTGCAGTTTCCATTGAAGATTGTAATATACTAGCTGCTAAGTCTTTGTGACTTTCATCAGCTTCTAGTAATATTTCGTCATGTACACATTGTACGAGTTTTATAGGTGCGTTTAATAAAGGTCTGATACCTTCTGCTAATAATTTTTTACGTATAAGAACTAAAGCTGTTTTAGTACAGTCACCAGCCGTTCCTTGTATTGGGCTGTTCATCGACTTGCGCTCTATTCTTCCTTTTATTTTACCTAATTGACTTCTTTCTTCTTTAGTAAGATCATAAAAATCTTTACTGCTTAGTTCTTTGTACCTTTTCCATTCGGGCAGTCTTCTTATTCTATTTACTACAGTGTTCATTCTAATAAAACCTGTTTTTAAAGCTTCATTTTTGAACTTAGTAAACATTATCTTAAGACTTGGGAATCCTTTATAAAAAGCATCAATTAAATCTTGGGCTTCTTTTTCAGGTATTTTTAATGTCTTTGATAAAGTAAATGCACTTCCTCCAAATGAGATCATGAAGTTTAGAATTTTACCCATCTGCCTAAGTTTCTTATTAGGATGGGAATTAAAATATGCTAAAGCTTCTTTTTCTTCTGGTGTATTATCTTCTGGAGGTTTAGGTGGCACTTCTACATGTTCTCCTTTAGAAGCTGAAAACATCTTCTCTGCGATAAATGAGTGAGCGTCTCCAAAGGTTATACTTGTATCCCCATTGAAAAAATCAATGTAAGACTTGTCATTAGACATGTCAGCCATAACTCGGCCTTCTTGGTTGCTATAATCTGCTGTGATAATTACTTTACCTTTAGGGGCAATGAACGCACTTCTATACTCCTTACTACTTGGAATTTGCTGTAAATTCAATTATGTTATCGTAAAGGCTCTTTATCCTTTACTTCTATAGATTTCTCTATAGTTCGGACTATATCATTATCTATAATAGACATGTATTTTTTGTACTTGCAATTAAGTTTATATTCTGTATAATTTGAATAAAACCATTTTACAAATTCTTTTCCAAGATGTGTACTTGTAGATATTTCATAAAATTCTCCTGATTTTCTTAAAACTGTTCTAAGATTAATATTACCTTTAAAAGATTTTTTTATCCAATTAAAAAAGTTAGTTTGAAATTCTAAATTATTATTAGTAAATCTAAATTCTCCTCCTGACCATTTTCCTTTTTTATTTGCTCTTTTAACATTTCCATCCCCATCATGTAATCCTCTTATATACATTTTCATACATGTTAAAGGTTCAAAGTTAAGAAATGGAATTTTATTTTTATTGGTATTTAATCCTAATTCAGTTAAGTTTTTAATTAATTCTAAGGAAGAAACTCTTAATTCTTTATCTACTTTTTTATATGTAAAAATAGGACCTGTAAATTCTAAATAAGTTTTTAATAAATTAAATACTCTTTCAGAATCTTCATTTCTCATTCTTAAACATACTCTTGAATTTTTATTGTCTATATAACCATCTGTGGAAATTAAACCTATCAAATAACAATAAATAGGGTTTTGTATATTTATTTTATTTGGGTTTATTTTATATTTAAAATCTCCTGTTTGCATATGTATAAGTATTTTAATCCTTATACGCAACAAATGGTTAAAGGTTACAGATATTGGGACTC
>Ga0210043_1002215_pt1 | contig 13388 bp, 16 predicted proteins | sample CryGeymet201501t_FD_183990 | JGI IMG/M metagenome (GOLD analysis project Ga0210043, IMG submission 183990) | Groundwater microbial communities from Crystal Geyser aquifers in Utah, USA - Crystal Geyser metaG 2015-01t (SPAdes) (version 2) | ecosystem: Environmental > Aquatic > Deep subsurface >... | reverse complement strand
TCTTTTATTTTTTTAATATCGTCTGTGAATGTTGCCCCGCTTTCGTTAATTTTAATCGTTATCAGTTTTTGGCTGTTTATTACGTTGACCGCCTTTTCCATAATTTGATAATTACCGTCTATTTGAATAAATCCATTATCAAGTTTAATGGCTATAATATCTCCTGCCTCAAAGTTGTCCGGTATAGCCGGGCTCAGTTCTATACTGGGGCTTAGTTCGCTATCACTATTATTATTGATGGCGCTGTTATCTAGTGTAGTCTGGTCATTTATCTCTCTAAAGTTCTCAAAGCTCTCTAAAAGCCCATACAAGCCCCTTAGCGTTGCATTCTCTTGGGCAGTTGTTAGCGCATCGCTCTTGCCGTATGTCTTTGAAATTATTTCCCTGCCAATGTCTGATACTTGAAAATTTAAAATGTTCGCTAGTTCCGGGTTATTATTTTCAAATCTAAATATTACACTCGATGTTAAGTCTCTTCCTACCACGCTTTTAAAGTCTAGACTGCGGTCATTATTTATCAATATTTGCCCGTCCACGGCATCCTTTATGCTTTTGATGGCGCTTAACACCTTTGAGCGGTTGAATGTTAAATTTACTGCCGTTGTTAGATCTATATCCCCTGCAGTTATCCCAGTTGCCTCGGCTGAATTGGCTGTGCTTAAAATGCTCGCGACTGATGCTCCTGCCTGTCCGCTATAAGTTACTGCATTACCAGTTACCCTTTTATCTAAAATATGAGCCAAGCCATAGCATTTTATCTGTATTACATTTAATTGGATTGTTTTCTCTATGATTAGACCAGTCCATTTTACTTCTCCATTGTCTTCAGTTATTTCTACTCTGTTGTAGTGCAAGATGTTCGCTGGGGTTATTTTTTGATTATCAATTCTAACTAAAAACGAGGCATCGCCTACATCGTTGACTTTATTTTTATAAGATAGATTATTAAAATCACTACTACTCACGCTATTTATTAGCATGGTTAGCAGATTATATTGGTTGTCGTATATTAAGATTCTCATATTATAGGTATGTATCTCTATGGTCTACTTCCAAAACTTCCGCAGGCGCTATTCTTGTTGCGATCGGATTTTCGGTAATGTTTTCATCGCTGGTTAAATACAAAATATTGTCACCGCTCTTTAGCTTGATAAATTCACTACCAATATCAAGGTCGCTCGATATATCTGATCCGCTTTCGTTTTTTATAGTTCCATTTAGCACATCTATTATTATTTTTTCACCTAATGACAAAACACGGCTAAATGACATATATTTTCCTGTACTCAAATTCTCTAGTTTGGGATTTGTTAGCGCTCCGTTTATTGTAATTATTGGGTTGGCATAAGTATTTCCTAGGTTTGCAACTGTAAGTGTTTGTTTCTTTATAATATCAATTTTTGCGGACATTTTAGTCGGTAGTTTAATACTCCCCGCCTCATATCCTCGTAGCCCTAGGCTTTCAGTTTCAGCTTGGCTTTCAATGTCAGGGTTAGCACTCTTTAAAATCATTTGAAAATTCAAGCGGAATGGCTCTCGCATGTTACGACTAAACCTGATCGGGTTATAAATCTTTCCTGTGGTCTGCAATGCTCTTCCTCTCGGGTCAGTATACTTTATGCTGATTACTCCGTCATTACCAACTGTAGGCTCTAATGGTAGCCCTACAACGAGCTTTAGCTGGTCTTGTATCTCTACTACCTTTTCTTCGTCTTCTCCCACGATTACACCGCTAAAAACAATAAGCCTCTTTCCATAAAAGCTATTAAAATCCCATATTCCGTGCTGACCCTCTTTGGCTATTTCCTGATTTTTTATCTCTAGCTCAAATGTTGGATATTCCTGCAGAGCTATGCAATTTAATGGGTCTGTATCATGGTCGTTTATTATTATGCTCTGTCCATCAGCGTTTTCTAATGTAAATTTTGTGCCTATCATATTATTTATTTAATTCAAAGCTCATATTTTTTAGTACTGCGTCCATATCTATTTGCTCGTTTATCACATTGTTCATGTTGATGTTATTGTTTGTGGTAGATCCAGCACTGCCAATTCTAGCCCCCTCTAAAGCTTTAATCAGTCCGCTATACTTATTGACCATATTTGCTGGGATAACATACTCGCCTGCGTGTACCTCCCCGCCGTTAGCTACGTATCCTCCTTTATGAAATTGGGGGAGTTCGCTCGTCCTTGTTGCTGACTTGCTTTTAGCTATCGCCTCAGATAATTTGTTATACCAAGCAATTTGCTTTTTGACTTCGTCTTCAGTTATTTTTACGCGGTTGTCGCTTAAATCTTTAAAGCGCTGGTTTCCTAATTCTATAATCGCGTTTATTTGCTCCTGTTTGTCTTGTAGTAGGGCTAGTGTCTTGGCTTTGTTTTCCTCTTCTAGTAATAGCTCATTTTCAAGGGCTAGTTTCTTTTCTTCGTATTCTAGTTGTATCTGAGCTTTCTTAGCTAAGTAGTCCTCGATGCTCCTTTCAAGCTCTGAGAGGTCGGCACGTCGCTTTGCCTCGGCTATTTCAGTATCAAGCTGGGTCTGCAGGTCTGCGTTTTCCTTTAAGACTCTTTCTCTTTCTAATAGCTCTGCTTTCAGCTCTGTTATGTCGCTGGCTCTTTCATCTGTATATTTTTCTACTTGCTCTTTTTCTAGGTCTGCTATTTTCTGTTTTATTTCTAGGATCTTGTTTTGTTCGGCTACTATCTTCTCAGCTATCCCGGCATCTTCGCTGGCTAAGTCCTTTGATAGTTCCTCTTGGAGTTCTAACAGCTTGATTTTTAGGCTGGTTATTTTTTCCTCGATCTTCTCAAGGTCTTTTATATTGTTCTCGGCTAGTTCTTGAATTGCCTTTGTGCCTTTGTCCTCGAGGTCTATTGTCTGGTCTTCTAATTGTATCCATCTATCAATTAGTTTTTTAGCCTCATCCTCAGCCTCTTTCATTGCATCATTATTATCCTTTGTTCCTGATGATAGCTTATTTAGATTAGCTAATATTGATTTGTACTCTTCGCCCAATTCTCCAGTTGCATCGGCATTTTCATCTGTTGCACTTGTATTTTTATTTAATATTTTCAATGCCTCCTCATCTTGGTTTACTTTTTCTTTTGCTAATTTAATTTTTTCTCTTGCATCATCTAAATACCTTTTGTCTAATACACTAGGATTATCTTGGCTATTTATAAATACTCGCTGAAACTCATTTTGAGCTTTTCCTAGTTCTTGTAAATTTTTATTTTCGCTCCTTATTAAAGCACCATTATCTTTAGCTGTCTTCATTCTTTGGTCAGCTAGAGCAGTTTCACTTTCCACCTGTTCATTTAATTCTCTCTTTAAATTTTTAATTTGGTTCATTATCAATGTATATCCTGCTAACCCTACGGTTATTACCAGTGCCAAGGGAATCGCTAATAGTGCAGTTCTTAATGCTATGAGAGCCCCTCTCAATGTTAATGTTCTTGCTGTCAATGTGCTAAAAAGACCGCTCAGTGTCATAGACGATATTCCCACTGCTTTAAATGCCCATGCTAGACCGACAGTTGTTCCTAGCCATTTAATTGTTAAAATAAGTTCATCACTTAATACATTTATAGCCTCTGTTACTTTAACTAATGCTTTTATAAAGGTGTTTATAATTGGCAAGACAAAAGAGCCGACACTAATACCTAGGTCATTAAAATTATTCTTTAATAATTGTATTTGGCTTTTTGTTGTTTTATATCTCTTTTCTGCCTCTTCCGCTAATGCTGTATTTTTAATAAATGCCTCAGTGCTTAAATCTATTGCATCAGTAAGTAAATCACCAGCACCCGCTAATGATATAAAAGCTCTTGATAGCCTTACATCTTCTAAGCCTAATTCTTTTAAAATAGAAAATGCATCATCCCCAGCCAGCCCCAAGCCTTTTACAAATTCGTTAAAAGCGTTTCCTGCATCATCTTTAAATGCTGTAGAAAATTCTTCACTAGTCATCCCTGCAACAATTGCAATTTTTTCTAATTCCACCCCACCTTGAGCGACTGACTTTGTCATTTCTTGTAATACTTTCTGCACCGCTGTTCCTCCTGCCTCTGCCTCAATACCGACAGAGCTCATCGCCGCACCAATCGCTAATACTTGTGCCTCAGTAAGTCCTGCTATTTTACCAGCACCAGCGATTCTCATTGCAAAATCTATTATTTCTGATTCTGTTGTGGCGAAGTTATTACCTAAATCTACTATCGCTGATCCAAGATTTGAGGTTTGTTCTATCGGCATTCCCATGATGTTCGCAAATCTTGCGAAGTCTAAACTAGCTTGCTCTGTCGTTAAGTTTGTTGATGTAGCTATTTGCGATATTGTTTTTGAAAATTCACCGATTTGTTTAGTAGGCACTCCTAATTGACCTGCTAATTCGCCTATCCTTGCAAACTCATTAGCTGATACTGGTATTTCTTTAGCTAGTTGTCTGAATTGCTTACTGAGAGCCTGTAGTTCTTCTTCTGATGCATTAACAGTCTTCCTGACACCAGCAAATGCATCTTCGTATCTTATTGCACTACCTACAGTCGCATCTATGCCTGCTTTTAGTCCTTGCCAGCCTAAGTACGCCCCGGCTAGATTCTTTACCATGTCGCCACTAACACCGCTCACAGTTTTTCCTAAGCCACGTGCCTTGGTGTCAGCGTTGTTTATTACTTTGTTGTATTGGCTGTCGTCTCCTCTTATCTCGTAGACAAGTTCGCCGACTACTTTTTTATTTGCCATTTGGTTTAATGTTAAATAGTTGGGCTTTCAAATTTCCGACTGTATTACTATCTTGTTTCTTTAATTTATTATATGTGCCTTTTTCCAATTCGCCTTTTTTCTCTTTAATGTAAATAAGGCTATTGGTATATTCTATAAATTCGTCTAGGTATAGTTGTCGTACCTCTGTCAGGCTAAAACCACCAGTTACTAAAAATGTTATGCCTTGTCTTAGTTCTTCTAATTGGTTGCTAGTTGTTTTGGGCTTTTTTTTTTAGATTCCGGCTCATCGCCATCCAGTCCTAACAGATGTAAAAATCTTTTTTTCTTAAAAAACTCAATCACCCGTATCGCCTCTGCTTGGGTCATCATTTTCTTTATATCTTCTACAGTTTCTATCTCGGGCTGGTACTTACTAAATAAAATTAGCAAGTATTGATATACTCCATTGAAATATTGACCAAGCTTTTCTTCTCCGTCCTTTTTATTATCTACCTCCTGTTTTGAAAGTGCGGAGATTTGTATTTCTGCCTCCATTAGTCTTTCGCTCTCTTGTATAGTCAGCTCATTCGGGATTTTAAATGTTTTCATTTTTCCCTTTAGCTCTAGATTGACGATATATGGTTGCCTGTCCTTGTATAAATTTAATGTTTGCATATTTGTTCCTTATAATTTTTTCTATCCATTGCCTTGTGGCATTTATAACATAGTCTTTTCCAGTCGCTCCTCTCTTTCTTGTATTCACCGCTTATATTTGCCCAGTGTATCATTTTTGGTCTTTCATCGATTACCCCGCATTCTTCGCATTTCCTGCTTAAACCGAACATCTTTCCTACCCACCAATGTATTGCCTTATAATCATTTCTTTTATATGCTACCTGTCCTCCGTGGCTCATTGGGTTGTCTTTTCTCATTCTTTCTCGGTTATGCTCTAATTTCATCGGGTTACTATTTTCCATCCTTTTTTTAGCCCACGGTGCTGGCTTGCCTTTGTTCCACGCTCTTCTACCTTTATTTGCTTGTCTGAGCTTTTCTTTTGTTGCCTCGCTCATAGGCTTACGTTTCTTAATTTCTGGGGACATAATTTTTATTTTAGTTTATTATATCCCCAGTTTATCACTCAACGTAATTCTTAGCTAGTCTGTTGTTATCAGATAGTATTTTGTTCGTCTGAGATTTCAACGATATCCCCTTGGAATGTAATCGGCAAAACCGCTACTTCCTCTTCATCATCCCCAGCAAAGTCAATGCTGATAGGAGCGAAGTTTGATGCATTCTCAATATCAATCTTGAATACCTTGTTGTTTTCGTCAGTGTTAGTGATTCTCATGACCTTGCTTGTCTTAGTTCCGCTGTCATTGAAAGTCAATTTTTTGCTGGCGTTTGGGGTGTAGGTATAGTCTACAGTGATTGCTAATGCCTGAGAAGTGATTGGAACGATATAGGTATATCCCAATGTTCCATTCGCACCGTCTCCAACGTACGTGCGGTAGTCGGTATTTAATACCAATGAGCTACCTCCCGCTTTAACTGTGATACTCGCTACAATAGTGTTAGCGCCGTTCTTATAGTTAAGCTTGATTGGAGTTCCCTGAGTCCATCCTGTGCCGTGTGCCTCGCCACTTACTGGTGTTGCGCTACCTGCTACAGTTGTTAAATTTACTAAGCCAGCATCTAAAGTTGCTAGGTTAGTAAGGTTAATTTCACATAAGTCGAATGTCATTTCAACTTTTTTACCATTGACAAATTTCTTTAAGTCATCAACGTTGTCAAACTTGATGGCTTGATTTTCAGCAATAGAATTGATAACTGGGTTTCTTAACGCCCCGATATCTACTAACGATGCGAAGCTGTCTCCAACTTCTACCTTAACCGCCCCTTTGCGTATGGCGGTAGGATTTTGAATGCTTGTTTGTGGCATATTCTTGTTGTTATATTACGCCCGCCTAAGGGGACTAGCGTAATGTTTATTAGTTTATTTAAAGTTGTTAGCTTTTTCTTTTTTTACTCTTTCTGCGTACTCTGCGGAGACCTCGACCTGCTCTCCTTGCTTAACGAACGTGCCGTCAGCTAGAGTTGTGTTCTTTGTCGCTGTGAGAATGACTGTATCCTTTATTGGAATGCCTACTACATCCCCAGCTTTAACGCCTGCACGTTCTAGCGCTCCGTCATTTACCTCTAAGTCCTTTTTTGTTACCTTGTGTTTTAAATCTTTTTTAGCCATATATTTTTGCTTAATATTTTATTGATATTTCTACTACGTAAATAAATTTATTTGAGTCGGGGTCTTTGAACGCTGTCCTGCCATAGAATGCAGTTCTTTTTACTGCAAATACTCCGCCGAGCAAATATTCGTTCTGATCATCAAATATCCTGTTAATGTCATTTGCTAATCCGAGTGCATCGTCATAAGTATCTGCTAAGCAGTTTATTTGGAATATCGATGTTCTTGCTAATGGGTATGCTAGCCTTTGGGTTATTTCAGTATAAGCTATTGCCATTGAATACTGCACATCTTCAGGGATAACAAGCGGGTAAATATTATATATTGCCCCGACCTTTATTTTAGCGGATATTGTGGCATCATTCTTTATTGCGTTGTATAAACCTTGCTCTAGCATATTTTTATGATAACATTTTTTTTAATCTTTGAACACTGCAAGACCCTTTTTTTCTATGTCACTTGCCCCTAGCCTAAACATCGCACGAGGGCTAAATTTTGACGTTCCATATTCTACAAATTCAGCATATTCTACATTTGTCGCCACCTCTCCCCTTGCCCATCCTGTTCTGCGCCCATCAATATGCGCTTTAAGATTTCCGGTCTTTACGGGTGTTCTATTTCTAATTGCCGTTTCAGTCAGCGCAATTACTTTTATTATTCCCTTATCAAGACTATCTGTTATTTCTTTACGGACGGCTAAATTTTTTATCAGTTTCATATCTATTGTTTAGTTTTTTTGGCAAACACTTTGACATGATGGTTATGGCTGTCATTATCTACACTCAATATTTCGTACACCTCACCGCCTAGTGATATGCGGTCTTTTACGGCTATGCTAGTTCCTAGTAAAAAATAAAATGCATAGTCGTCTATATAGGTGTGAGTTAGCTCGTCATATATCTTTGGCTGTAGGTTTTTTACTTTTCTTGTTTTAACATTACTCGCTTTTGTAGTCCAAGTTTCAGAAAGACTCCCAGTGCTATTTTGGGAGTTTGTTTTTTGCTCGATCGTGCATATTAAAATTAAAAGGCTTGAGTAGCTCATATTTATATTTGAATTACCCCAGTGCTAGGCATTACAATTTTTCTTTTGTATTGATCTAGAATTGAAAAAACACCAAGCGACTGAGCGGTCTTTGCGATGTCAGTATATTCTATTTTGTAATCATCAAATGTTTCGGCTTTAACTTCACGCAGAGTTAGATCTCCTATCTTTTCTTTTAGTGTTTCAGAGGCTAGCTTGGTTGCTATCAGTTTTATGTCTGATGGCACAGAATCGCTATATCTAAATTTGCCGACTACTTTTACATTGCGCTGGTCTTTCTCAAATTCGTAAATAGTTCCTAGGCGACTGTTTGTTCTTCCGCCCGGCTGTACTAGCTCGATGTATGAGTATGGCTTACCCTCAAGACTAGCATTGTATGGCTTTAAAAAATAATCCTCTTCTGCTACTTGGAGCACGCCGTCTATTGTAAGGCTTGTCAGGCTCTTTAAATCGCCCACTGGTAGCTTTTCCGTCCCGTTGCCGTCAAAGTATCGTGTTTGGTCGTTATCAGACGTAGGAGCCTCAAAAATACGCTTTCCAAATCGTTCCTCTCCGCAGTATCTCTCAATAAATTCAGTGACACCGCAAATTGTCAGAGTAATGAAAGTTGCTAGCCCGGCGTCTAGCGTCACACCTAGGTAGCTTTCTATTGTTGTTTTATCGGTATACATATTTTTTACTTATTTTTTTATTATGCCTAAATTATAACATTTTAGAATAAAAAAGGAAACACTCAAATCAGAATGTTTCCTTTAATATACTCTCGCTTTTTATTTTATAGGACTGGTACTACTCGGTAGAAAGTTCTAACGCTTAAAGTTGCATCGCCTGTGGCGTTTCCGCCAAATTCTCCGTCACCTTTATTTGTTAGAGTTATAGCAGTGTTAGCTATTGGAGTGATAACTGCCTCAGCCTTTTCTTGATAGCGATTTTGGTCTGTCGCTTGATCAATAAAGCCAGTAGTTTCAATATCCAATAATTCAGTCGTGCTACATTTTACCGCTAGGTTATCTGCACTTTCAGTTAAAACCTCAGTGCCGGAAGTTAGCGATACCATAACCGCAAGCGGTATGATCGCGAATCCTGCCCCTGCCTCAGTTGCTGGCACTAACTCAATTGGAGTTGCTCGCAAAGCTTTTAACTCTGCGTTAGAAACCAAACGGTCAGTGTAAAGCACTGGGTCAATTCCTAAAGCTAACTTAGCCTTAGTGATTGCATTATCTGCAATCTCGGCAGTTGTGACATCGCCAATTAAGTTAAAGGAGCAAGACGCATCAGTTCCTTGATTTTCATATAAAGCTTTCACGCCGTTTCCAGCATTAGTCTTAATGAAAATACATCCCTTAGCAAATCCCGCATCTGCACTTGGCACTGTAATGCCTCGGCATACCAAGATTTTTTCTTCACTATCCTCTAAAATAATTTCAATATCTGCGCCGTCTATAGTAACGTCGTTGCCGTCAATGCGAACGCCGTTCCTAATTCTATTTAATGGTCTGCCCATATTTATGAAATTAGTTTATTTAAAATATACGCTTTCTTTTATCTCTCGACCAGAGTTAAAGTTCTTTAACCAATTCTTCTAGCAATTCTTCTTCATTTCTAGCTTTTTTACCGCTTTTTTCGTAGACTGCTACACGGTATTTTTCAGCAATTTTATGAAGTTCTAAAAGAGGGATTTCGTTATCGTATCTTTCAACGTACTCATCACTCATTTTTTCAAATCTTTCTACTAGTTCACTGGTTTTATACAAACCGACATCGACACGTTCAGTATCGTTTTTGAAAGCCTTTACTTTTACATGGTAGAAATAAACGACTTTCTTTTTGCCCTTGCTCTCTGATCCACCGTTACCGGCTTTAGCATTTTCCTCGAGCTTAATATCAATAGCCTCTTGGATTTCTGCATTTTTTTCTTCGCCAGTTAATGTGATTCCGAGTTCAGTTGCCTCAGCAATTAACTCGTCTTTTGTTTTGGTCTTTGCCATATAATTACAATTATTTTTTATTTATTAAAGTAGCTAAGGGGTAGTTTTTACGCTACCCCTTAACCGTTATATCTAGGCAGTTGTTAAACCAGTTAACAAGCCGTGACTTTGACCGACATTTTCTACAGCTAGAGCGAACTTACCTTGTAGGGTTTCTTTCTTTTCGCGACTATTGGTATTTGTTTCAGGAACAAATCTCAATGTGTCGTTTTCTTTCCAGCCCTTGATAAGCTTGCGGGAATCACCGACAGCTACTTGGTCGTTTGGCATATCCAAATCTACGACTACTGGGATGATACCGAATCCGTCAGCCATATATCCGTCTAATACACGACCAGTGTAACGAGCGGAGTTATCGACTGTTACGCTATCCGCAGAGCTAAAGCCGTTGAAGATAGTTTTATTTGCAGGACTCATTAAGATGTAGTCCACTGTTCCACCTGCTAATCTTACGTCAAGCAAGATAGCTTTCAATGCTGTTTCCGTGAACGCACCGCCTACTGCAGTCTTGATTCCAGCACTTAAACCTAACCACTGCAATAAACCACGGGTCATTGATGGTTGTCCGCTAGCAGGAGCTCTACCTACGCCGTAGATAGCTGTGCGGGCTAAATCTCTCATGACACGTTCGATAGCCTCAGCTCTCAAAGTGTCTGCTGTTCTACCAGTCTTACGAGCTTGGTCAGCATCAGCTTTTGAAAGGTCAATGATTTCTTCAATTAACTGAGTGTAGTTGGTAAATTTGGTTGTACCCTCAGCCATTGCCTCTCCGTCTACTTTACCCTCTTCGTGGGCATTACCTACCACCTTGGCAGTAATCGCCGCAACACCGTGGGCTACGTTAGCAGATTCACCTGCTCCACGTTCGTATACGTCGATGGTGTTACCTGTGCGGTCTACAGCCTTAACGACTACGATTTCGTTCTCCACTTTAAGAACGTCTCCGACAGTGATTCTGTCAATATAACTAGCACTTACTGGCAACGCTGTTGTGTCGTTGTTAGTATCCCAGTCTGCGCCTGCACCGCTTGCAGTTACGATTACTTCAGGGATAGTGTAGTTACGTACGAGCACCTCAAACTCGTCAGTGATAAAAGGTGTGTTTCTGTTTTTAAACAGATCCCATGCTTTACCGAATTCCTTAGCCATTAACGGGGAAATATTATCCGCAATAGCGATAACTTCCGGGTCTAGCTTGGAATTTGCATCGGCAAGGGTTGTGTGCATTCCTAAATCCATATGATTGGTATTTATTAAAATTTATTAGACTCACTTTTTATTGGCGTTTGCCAATCTTATCTCCTTAATCTTTTTGGCGAGTGCAAGCATTTGGTCATTCTCAATCGGAGTGCGACCCGACCCCTTTTTCAAAAGGTCATCGTATTCTTTTTGAGCTTTGCTCTCGTCATCTAAATTTATGTCAGCCTCATTGGGAGGAATTGCTCCGCCTTTTACACCGCCAATGGTGATGCCTAAGGTTTTTGCATTTGAGTTGATGTACTCAAGCTTTTTTCGGGAGGAGTAATCACTTGGGATTAAACCTCGCTTGTCTTCAGGTATGCTTTTTAGAGTTTCCTCTAGAATACCGTTGACAGTGCCCTTGTACTTGTCAAGGATGTCCTTGTCTTTGGCAGATTGAGCCTCTGCCTCCTTTCTCTTTTTAGTTTCTTCTTCAGCTAGTTCTTGCCATTTGCCCTGATCAGCTTTTGCCTTACGCTCAGCCTCTTCCTTTTCGGCATCGGCTTTTGCTTTATCAGCTTTTATTTGCTCTGCCTCAAGCAGTGCTTTTGCTACATCCGGGTTGGCTTTCTTTAGCTCGTCTAAACTAAACTTTGAAAGGTCAACTTTTTCCCCGCCTTTATTTTCTACAAAGAGCACTTTTTCCCCTTTGTCGTCTAATAAAGGTTTTGTCTCATCGTTGGGGTCAACTTCGTACTTGACGCCTTCGATCACAATGAATTTGTCCATAAATTTTCTTTTTATTAGTTTTTAAATTGGTCGGGGGATTGAAACCCCGTTAATGTTGTTTTCTTTACCCTTGCGAGTCTAGGACAACTACCTAGGTTTATATAAAAATTATAACACTTTTATTTATTGCTAACAAGCTATTTTTCTATCGGAGTGACTGCCCATCTAATTTCCGGGTTTGCGGTTAACTCTAATCCGTGCTTTATACAAATTTCTCGATAGTCTTTCATGAAGTTTTCCATCTTCATTTTTTTTTCGTTTTCTAAAACTTCCATTGCTTTTTCTACTTCGCTTTTTTCAGCTTTCTTAATTGCCTTTTTTAATTCTTTGTTTTTCATAATTTTATTTATATTTATTAAATATAGCTTGGAATATATAAATTATACTCGTTTTGTATTCTCTGCGGATAGGAGCGGAGGTATACCATTGTCGTTTCGATAAACACATGCCCTAGTTGTCTTTGTATTAAGGTGATATTTGCTCCTCGCTTTAGCAGGTTGGTTGCTAGGCTATGTCTTAAAAGGTGCGGGTATATTCTCTTATTTATTTTAGCACGATTTTTTAAAACATTCACTAGCTTTCTTAAATCACTCGTTCCATACTTATTATTTTTATTTAGCGTGGTGAATAAATAATCGTCTGGTCGTCTTTGATAATAGTTTAAATAATTTATCAGTATCCTCGAGCAGTCGCCACTTATGTTTATTAGCCTGTCCTTTTTTCCCTTACCCTCTAAAACTCGTAGCATATTGTCGCCTAGGTTTACATCGCATACTCTTAGCTCACATAATTCTTTGTTTCTAATTCCTGAATAGGCGAGCAATGAAATGATAGCTTTTTCTCTGATATTTTTTGACGAGGCTATCAGCATTGTTACCTCTGCTTCGGTCAGCGTGTCTTTGATAATGTGCTTTGGTTTTTTCGGTCTGCCTAGCTTTATGGGGTTGACAGTAAATTGCATATACCACTCAATCGCTAGGGAGGTATTTACTATGTGGCTATAAGAATACTTCTTTTCGTGCATTCCTACGATGTAGTCTGTTATCTGCTCGTGGCTTGGCTCGTCTGTTTTTAATGCTCTTGTTAATCGCCTTACACTGTCGTTGTAGCCTTTTAAGGTCACCATTCCTATTCCCTTGTGGACTAATAGAAACTTTTCAAACTGGTTTAATTCCCTTGACATATGTTCTTTTTATTATGTTTTGGCTAATACCAAAATCAGCAGAACTTACTACAAAGGTTTTAGGTTGTCAAGCTACCAAGTTAACAGCTCCGCTTTTTTCCAAGTATTGGTTGCGACACAAATATAAAAATAAGAGCTATCCCAACAGATATCTCCGGCATTGCCGCTTGCTCCAGCGGTTGCCGGAGTCTTAGCGGTGCGTAATCTTAAAATGTCTGAGTTAATATCAAGCTTTGCTGTAGGGGTTGTAATACCTAT
>Ga0210043_1002214_pt1 | contig 13390 bp, 15 predicted proteins | sample CryGeymet201501t_FD_183990 | JGI IMG/M metagenome (GOLD analysis project Ga0210043, IMG submission 183990) | Groundwater microbial communities from Crystal Geyser aquifers in Utah, USA - Crystal Geyser metaG 2015-01t (SPAdes) (version 2) | ecosystem: Environmental > Aquatic > Deep subsurface >... | reverse complement strand
AGTTATTACTAATGTATATGAAGAAACCGGTTGTGATTTAACTTATGGAAATTGTCGGTATTATTGTCCTGGTCAAAAGGAACACAATAAAACCCCTCAAGAATTTACTCATGAAATTAATCAAAGATTTCCTGTAGAAGTTGAAAAAAGCAACACCTATAGAGAATATCATTTTTTACCACTTCATCTCAGAACCTGGAAGGCCAGCTTATTTAAATCCATAGATAAAGATCAATTTTTAAAAACAAATGGAGAGTGGATTAGATTTTGTGAAGATCAGGCAATGTTTTATCCAATGCTTGAACTTTGCAATGGCAATTATTCTGTGATAAAAGAGGTTATATATAATTACAATGTTTCAAATCTAACCAACGATAACAAAATTCACCAAAGTGAAAGACTTTTGGATGAAATTATCATTAGAAAAAAACATGCACTATAGAATATGCACTATTAACTATTCAAAACTTTGTGATTTTTTTTTATTAAGCAAAATACTTTATATTATCCAAATAATTCTAATTAAACTTAACCTAACTAACCATTATTATTTAAATAATTCTAACCGGTTACTTATAAACAAATTATTAAATCTGATTTCAAACAAATATAACCTAGCTCTAATTAAAAGCCCGAAAATTGGCTACAACTTAAAAAAAATCACTATTAAAAAAATACTTTTCCTAGATAAAAACAGTAAAATTAATATCAACAATGAGGCAGATTATGAAAATATAATGTGGTCAGTATTGTTTACTAATAGAATTGTTCCAAAGACAATTAATTTGATTAAAAAACAAACAAGAATAAACTTAGCAGAAAGTTTTAAACAATGATATCAAATTCAATCATTGTTTTTTTAAGTGAAGAAGAAAAAGAAGAAATTTGTGATTTTTTACCTAAGACTGTAAAGCAACTTTCCAAAAGGAATATTGTTATAATTATTCAATTAAATAAAATAACTTCAATTAAAGAATTTCTAGTAAAAAAAATCACTGATGATGATAAATATTCATTAATAAAGAAAAAGAATAATGTTTATTACATTAGTCCTCTTTTAATTATTCCTTTTAAGAGAATTTACAAGATAACAAATTTTAATTTATATCTTTTTTTCTTCTTTTTTCAAATTATTATCAAAATATTATTTTGGAAAAAAAGAAAGTTTTTATGGATGTTTTTCCCAAGTTTAAGTCACTTTCTAGTCTATTTTACAAAAGATTGGTTTGTCATATTCGACATAGTTGATTTTTTTTCATCCCCAAACAAAAAAAAGAATCACCAATTGAAACTTAAAAAAAAATATCTACTTGAAAGAAGTAATCTAATAGTTTCAATTTCTCATTCATTAAAAGAAATTTACCAAATGATTACTGATAAAAAAATACTTGTGGTACCTCAAGGCTTCAGCAAACCAACAAAAATAAAATTAGAACCATCCCAAACAAATGAAGTAAAAACGATTGGTTACATCGGACACATAAATAATAGGTTTAATTTTAATATCTTAAAAAAGTTAATTATTAGTAATAAAAATATTAATTTTGTATTTGTAGGCCCAATCCATTTTGAAAAAAATATTTCTCAGAAAAACATCAAAGATAATATTGAATGGCTAATCTCACAAAAAAATACCATTTTAACTGGGGAGAAACCAAAATCGATAATTTATGAATATATAAATAAATTTGATATATGTATCATTCCATACGATATTCAATTCTCCTTTAATAAATATTGCTATCCAATGAAACTCTTTGAATATTTTTATTCGGGGAAACCAGTAATTTCAACACCCATAAAAGAACTAAAAAGAGAAAAATTTAGTGATCTGCTTTATATTGGTGAGAATTATGAACAATGGCAACAGCACATTGATTTTATTTTTAATAATAATCACAGTTCAATCACACAAAAAAAACAAAAAATGATGGCTCTAAAAAACTCCTGGCTAAATAAAATAAATAGCATTTCAAAGCAAATAGAATAGATAAGCTAATAATTACTTAAAGAAATGCAATTTGTAATGAATCATTCCATCAATATTGCAACGAACTAATCCAAACTTATCTTCGGTTGTTTCTTTTAAAGAGTGGAAGTTTTCATCTATTTTTATTGCTATAGTTAAGGAGCCTTTTTCATCTATAATTTTTACTCCCTTTTTTATTTTTTTAAGACGTTTTATAAACTTTATTTTTTTAAGGTTTAATGCATTAAATTTGTCATACCATTTTTTTCTATCTATCATTATGATATTCGTCCAAATAGATACTACTGAGCTTCCTGATCTAGATCCTAATAAAGTAGCGTCTAGTTCACTCAAATAATCGATACTTGTTTCAATGTATTTTCTAAATTCTTTCTTGTACAAAAGAACTCCTGCAGGAAGCTGAGTTTGGCCAAACTTATGAAAATCTACTACATAACCGCAGACAAGTTCCGAACTCATAGGGTTGTAATTACGATCAAGAAAACTTTTTACAAGTCCTTGAGCTGAGGCATCTACCCAAACAAAAAATTCAATATCCGTATTATCTTTTTTTAGTCTTGATAATACTGAAGTAATTTTGTGAATAGAATCACTTGTTCCAGTAGAGCTATATCCAACAGTTAATGGAATTAAAAATGTTTTTTGTCCTTTTTTTATCATTGTAGAAACAAATGATTTCAAGACATTAGAATCTAGTGAATAACTGGTTTCACTAACTTTTAGTTCTACTGTTTGTAAATCTAAAATTCGACCGGCTTTTGCTAAAGAGTAATGGCTATAGTTTGAGATAATTAATGTTGGATTTTGTTTGTATTTTTTATATAAATACTCTCTCCCCATCCACATTAGAAACATATTCGACTCAGATCCTCCACTCGAAACATATCCTTCAATATCATCTTTATTATAATTGATTATTTCTTTATTCCATTCAATTATTTCTTTTTCTATTTTCTTAATATAATCATGATTTTTTAATTTATTACTATAAGGATTACCTAAGTTATTAACATTTTTTTTATTTGTAGCTGAAGCGACAATCCAACTAAAAAAAGTAGGTTTTGAAACTAATGATCCAACATTGTATTTGTCGTCATCCAAGAATAGCAATAAGATAAAATAAAGTATCCTAAAAAATGGATTTTCATTTTTTGATATAACTTTTCTAAAAAGAAGCTCAATTAAACGATACTTTAAAATTGAGTACTTTTCTAAAAAATATTCTAAAATATTTAACACTTTTTTTGAATAATCCCAAGGCCGGAACCAATAAATTCTATACTGATTGAATTAAGCTTTTTACTTGCCATTTCCCAGAATTTCCAAACTCCGTACAACCCTTCTGGTTTATAACCCTTCACGCAGATATCATGAAAAACTATATATCCATTCTTTTCTAATATTGGCCAAAATAATTTAAAATCTAATATAACACCACTTAATGAATGGTCTCCATCAATGTATATGTAATCGTACTTAGTCTTTGCTTTGATCTTTGCAAATTTAGTATTTTCCATAACGTGCAATGATAAAAAAGATCCTAGACCGAATTTCCTAAATGCATTTTTCCCTTCTTTTGTTTTCCAATATCCTACGCCAGTCCAGCCTCCACTCTCATCTTCACCATATCCTGCATCTACAAAATCTACTAATCCAGTACCATTATCTTTACATGCTTGAGCTAAAACGGCTGGAATATATCCATGTCTTGAGCCAACACACAGTATTTTCTTTGGCTTCTGTTGTCTGACTAATCCATAGTGAATCCATCCATAGCCCAAATCACTATTTTTTAGATTTGCCTCATGTCCAAATTCATCTACTTTAAAAGAGTTCATCAAGCTTGCTATCTTGCCTTCATTAACAAACTTAGTGTTTGCTGAAGTAAATAGATTAAATTGCGCTAATATTTTTTTGTAAATATGCATACCAATGATATTGTTTAATACAATTTATCATATTAACAAAGAGATGTCTTTCTTAATTGGACCATTCTCTTAACAGAAGTGCCATCAGTACTTTGTCATGATATTCACCATCTCTAAAACAAGCTTCTTTTTTTATTCCCTCTTCAACAAAACCTAGTTTCTTATATAGTGAGATAGCATATTTATTCAAATTCGAGACTGTCAAATCAATCCTATTAAGACCTAATGACTCAAACCCATATTTTATTATGTATTTACTAGCAAAAAAACCGATACTCTTTCCCCAGCTTTTTTTATCACCAATTAAAATAAAATATTCTCCACTTCTGTTTATCCAATCTAATCTTGAAATACCTATATAACCAACTAATCTCTCTTTATATAAGATACCGAGTGTAATCATTTTATTACTTGATTGCTCAGAAATGAACCTTTGACATAATTCAATTGTTTGAGGAAAAATAAATGAAGTCATTGAATATTTTGTAACTTCATAGTCGTTATGCCACGTGAATATATCTTTAACATCCTCTTGTACAAGAGGACGCAATTTGATATATTTGTTGTTATTATTGGAGATGTTTAAATCACTTTTTTTATTAGAATTCATAATATATTTTCTACATAGTATTTAAATATAACTAACTAAACCTATACACTAGATTGTGAAAAAAACAATTCCCTTTTTATCTATTATAGCTAAATCCAAAGGCAAAATAGACTTTCAAAAAAAGTCTATTAGTGAAATTAGCCCAGACGAATTTGTGGTTAAAAGTATAGTTTCTGGAATTAGTGCTGGAACAGAACGAAAAACTATCCTTGGGGATGTTCCATCATTTAGTAAACATTGGAATAAAAAATTAAGAATCTACGAAGAAAATAATGATACTAAGAAATTCCCAGTCAATCTAGGCTATGAAACTATAGGCAAAGTGGAAAAAATCGGAAAAAATGTTAAAGAAGTAAAAATCGGAGATTTATTGTGGGTAGATGGTCCTCATAGCCAATACAGTTTATTAAATGAAAAAGATCATACTTATATTAAACTCCCAAAAAAAATTTCTCCAAATAAAGCAACTTTTTTACCTTTAACAAGGGTCGCCCTAGGAGCTATTCATGATGCCAAAATTAAAGTTGGAGATATTGTTGTTGTAATTGGTCAAGGTATCGTGGGCTCACTAGTTGCACAAATTGCCCAAATAAGTGGAGCAAAGGTGATAGTAGTTGATATGATTAAAGAGAGACTTGAGGTATCAGCAAACATTGGATTTGATACGATTAATTCAAAAGAAATATTAGATCCCGCTGCATACCTCAGAAATGAATTAAATTACTCAAATGGAGCCGATGTGGTGATTGAATCATCTGGTAGTTATTCAGGCTTAAAAACTGCAATTAGGATGGCCACCAAACAAGGACTGGTAGTGACAGTAGGATCCTACCCTACAACTAATGTTCTGATGAATTTAGGTGAGGAGTGGCAAAAAAATAAAATATCACTTATCTCCTCGATGACTATAAATGGCTGTTTACATCCAAATCACCCCCTATGGGATCTGGATAGATTAAATAAAACTGCACTTAATCTCCTCCACACTGAGAGAATCAATACAGATCATTTAATTTCCCACACAATCCCATTCTTAAACGCTCAAGATGCTTATAAATTAATTTTAGCTAACCCTCCTCAGGGGTTAAAGATCCTTTTAACATATGAAAATAATAGTTGATAAATACTTGCATAGCAGCCCACATGATTTAAAAAATATTAAAATTGCTCTAGATGAAAAAAAACTCTCTGGGACAAGTGAGTATATTACTAACTATGAAGAAAAGCTTGCTGAATACTTTAAAATTAAATTTGTCGTAGCTCAATCATCAGGAAGCGCAGCTCTACACTCTGCTTTATATGCACTAAATGTAAAACCTGGAGATGAAGTGGTACTACCAGCGATCTCCCCCCTACCAACCGCCTTACCTATAATTACTGCCGGAGCTATCCCCATCTTTGTAGACATTAAACCTGATACTTTTGGCTTTGATATCACTGATTTAAAAAAGAAATTAACAAAAAAAACCAAAGCTGCAATTTTAGTTCCACTTTGGGGCTATCCTATTGATTACACTGAAACAATAAAAGTTCTTAAAAAATATAATGTGCCGTTGATCGAGGATTGTGCTCAAAGTCACGGGACACTGATTAATGGTATGCAAACTGGATCTTTTGGAGCAGTTGGTTGTTGGAGTACTCATGATAGAAAACTATTATCAACTGGTGAGGGTGGATTCATAGCAACAAAAGATAAAAAAATTTCAGATAAAATAAGACAATTCAGTCAGCTAGGCTACATGAATAATATAGATTATGGTGTAAATTATAAACTTTCATCTGTCCAAGCAGCCTTAGGAGTTTCTCGACTTCCTGATATCGAAATGCATGTAGAAAAAAGAACTGCAAATGCAAGACTATTAGAAAAAGGTTTGATAGATACTGAGATTGTTCCATTACCTATTTTAGAAAATTCTAGACCAAACTATTATGGATTTGTGATTAAACTTCCATTCAGTAAAGAAAAGAACAAGAAATTTATCAACATGCTCGAGGAAAGAGGAATCCCATCAGACATGTTGCAATATAAATATAAACCATTGTATAAACGAGAACTATTCAAAAAGTATTATAAAGACAAGTGTCCAGTAACCGAAAACTTAATTGACTCAATTACAACACTCCCTGTCCATCCAGGAATAAAGAAATCAGAAATAAGCTATATGATTAAGCAAATTAAAGAAATCCTAAAAGAATTATAAATGAAATCAATAGACCTGGCACTCACATACGATGATGTGCTTTTATTACCAAAACACGGGGCAGAATTTTTCCCGAGTGGTTGTGACACAAAAACAAAAATCACAAGGAAAATAACTTTGGACAAGCCAATTATTTCAAGTGGAATGCCTACTGTTACTGAAAGGAGTATGGCTATTGAAATGGCTAAATTTGGAGGGGTTGGAATTATTCATCCATATTTAGAAACCACTGAATATATAAAACAAATAAATGCAGTCAAAAAAATGAATTTAATTGTTGGTGCGGCTGTAGGTGATCAAGACTGGGACAAAGTAAAAGGAGCTGTGCTGGCAAATGCTGACTTTATTGCGATAGACGCTGCTCACGGAGATACATTAAAATCATTAGACTTTATTAAAAAAATTAAAAAGAAATACCCAAATCTAGAAATAATGGCAGGCTGTTTTGCAACACCTGAAGGAGTTTTTAGAGCAATAAAATCCGGAGCTGACTCAATTAGGGTAGGCATAGGTCCAGGATCACATTGCACAACTAGAATCGTGTCAGGAGTTGGGTATCCTCAGTTAACTGCCATACAAAAATGTTCTATTATTACAAAAAAATATAAAATACCCCTCATAGCAGAAGGTGGGATAAGAAACTCTGGAGATATAGTAAAAGCAATAGCTGCTGGAGCACAAGCTGTAATGATCGGGGGACTTTTAATAGGAACTGATCAAAGCCCTGGGAAATTATACACAAAGAATGGAAAACAATATAAAAAATCTTGGGGATACTGTAGTACAAATGCCCAGGATCTTGATTCTAATTCTGGTGACAAATTATCAATAACAAAATTCTTAAAAAAGAATCTTCAAAAACATTTAAAAATAGATAACCATATATCAGAGGGTGTAGAAAATGTTATTCTTCCCTACAAAGGAGATGTGAGAATTATTCTACAACAGCTATCAGATGGCATAAAAACTGGGCTAGCATATACCGGTAATAAAAATCTTATTTCACTCCAAAAGACAAAAGAATTTGTGAGAATTACAAATGCGGGTTTGACAGAGAGTTATCCTCATGACGTTATTTTTGAGTAATTTTTTTCAGAAAAAGGTTTATAAGACTAAATGTCTAATCTGGGACATAGATGGGACACTTTACAGAAATACCTATGGCATTTTTCTTGAAATGTGTAAAATTACAGCAAAATATATAAAGAGCAATACCGATAAAAAGTACCAGGAAATAGTTCCAACGATCAAAAAAGGTCTTAAAGAAAATCTAACACTTGGCCAAATTGTAGAAAAAGATTTCCATCTAAGCGAAAATAAATTAGCAATACAGGTTGAGATTGAGTTAGATAGAAGTAAATATATTCAGAGAAATAGTAGACTAATTTATCTATTAGAACACGAATTAGCAGAATTTGAGCATATTATCCTAACCAACTCTGGAGAAAAAAACGCAATCAAAGTGTTAAAAAAAATCGGATTAAGAAAAAACATTTTTAATCATATTATTACGCTAGATACTTTGAAGAAAGATATTAAACCTTCACTTAATGCCTTTGAGGAAGTATATAAAAAAAGTCGATATAAAAAAAATGAATATCTTATGATTGGAGATAGTCTCTATCATGATATTATTCCTGCAAAAAAATTTGGCTTTAGAACTTGCTGGATAAATGATGATACTCAAAATCTTAAATCAAAAGAAGCTGACTTAGTAATTCCATCAGTTCTATTATTAAAAAATAGAATCAATAACTTCTAAACCACCATCTTCAATTATTTTTCCTTTTTCTAATAAAATAATTCGTTCACAATGTTTCTCTAAGTACTCTCTCCAATGAGAGACAATGATTACAGTTTTATTATTTTTAAACAATTCTTTTATTTTTTCACCACTTTTATTTTGAAATGAATAATCACCAGCCAAAATAGCTTCATCTAAAATTAGAATGTCTGGACTTGCATGTATTGCAATGCTAAATCCTAATCTTAACTTCATGCCTTCAGAGTATGTATATAAGGGATGATTGATGAAATCACCAATATCAGCAAAATCAACAATATTTTCTATCTCATTTTTTATTTCAAATTTGCTCATCCCGATTATTAAACCATTTAGGTAAATATTTTCTCTTCCAGTCATTTCGGGATGGAATCCCGCTGCTAATTCTATTAAGGAGATTACTTTTCCAACTGTTTTAACTGAACCACTGGATGGGATAGTAATGCTTGAGATTATTTTTAAAATAGTGGTTTTACCAGACCCATTGTGACCAATTATGCCAATCTTTTCCCCTTTATAAATATTTAGATTTAGATCATTAAGTGCAACAAATTTCCCTGCATCACCATTACTAACGATTTTTTCAAAAAAAGTAGGTTTATCTTTTTTTAATGGATATATTTTTGATACACCTTTCAGCTGTACTGAAATTTCTCTTTCTTGAAGATCCTTTGTTGAAGGCGAAACATTATTTCTCATGTCTGTTATCATTAAAAAGGATTATTCTCTAAATATCTCCGTAGCCATCTTCTTCTAATTTCTTGACTAGTTCTTTTCCCCCACTTTTTACTATTTCCCCTGATTTAATTACATGCACAAAATCAGGCTTTATATAATCAAGGATCCTTTGGTAATGGGTAATTATTATCACACCAGTATTATTTTCAGCAATGATTTTATTCACACCTGAAGATATATTTCTCAACGCATCTATATCTAAACCAGAATCCATTTCATCTAGGATAGCAAAATCTGGTTTTATCATCGCCATTTGCAAAATTTCTAATCTTTTCTTTTCTCCACCACTAAAATCTTCATTTAATCCTCTTTTTAAAAACTCAGTATTAATTCCATATTCATCAGCTAAATCATTAATATATTTTCTAAAATCAATTGCCTTTAAAATTTCTTTAGTTGTGCCTCCAAATTTATTTTTATGTACTTCTCTCAAAAAGGTTTCTATTCTTAATCCTGGAATTTCAACTGGATTTTGAAATGACATAAATAAACCTTGAAGTGCTCTCTCATTAGGACTCAAGTCTACTAAACTTTCTCCATTCATTTTTATCACTGAACCATTGGTAAGTTCATAATTTTGATCACCCATCAGTGCACTAGATAGGGTGCTTTTACCTGCGCCATTCGGTCCCATTAATGCATGTATCTCTCCTGATTTAACCGTCAAAGACAGGTTCTTTAAAATTTGTTTATTATTAATTGTTACGCCTAAATTTTTAATTAAAAGTTTTTTCATAATATTTAAATTTACTTCTCGCTTAGTCTAAATGCTTGTTTTATAGATTCCTTAATATCATCGTATGTATCCAGCTCATCAATGTCTTCAAAAGAAAACCAATCTATTCCATCAGTTTCATTTATATTCTGTTTATACTCAATCCCTTCGGTTGGTTCAACTAGATAACCAAAATCAAAATGCTTTTCGCAACCTCTGGGCCATTTTTTGTTAGGCTTCTCACCCTTCATTCTTAAATCATAATTTTCTTTACTAATCCAAGCTAAGACAGATATAAACGGGTTAGGCACAAAATTATTTTTTTCTAAGTTATCACCAATTTGATCTACTTTCGCCCTTACTTTAATGTTTGTTTCTTCTTGAAACTCTCTCTCTGCAGCCTCATAAGGTAACTCACCCTCATCAATATGTCCGCCTGGCATAATCCAAATTCCAAGTTTTTTGTGTTTTACCAGTAAAATTTTATTTTTGTGAATTAAATATGATGTTACAGTCTGGCAAAACTTGGGTCGGAGGTCACTCATGTTAGCAATTTTAACATACATTATTAAGACATACTTGAAACAAACCACTTAAATCATGTATATTATTGCAAATAGTTATTTAATAAATGAATGGGGGTGAAATATATGACCTTAAACAAAAGTTTTTCTGAGTCTCAAGCTGAGACCTTTGAGAAATTAATGAGTCCTGATAGCAACTGGCCTAATGAGCTAAGAGATAGATTTGATGAACGATGTCACCAAATTGATGGCTATAAGCCAGATCTAGATCGAGAAGTTGTGTCAAGTTACGTTCAAGAGATAATTGATTAAATCAAACTCATTTGAACACCCGCGTCTTTGTTTGGCTTGAAACTAAAGTCAACGGGGCATTCAATCAGCCTATTCCATTTATTTCGAAATTTCACATGACCTTTGGTCAAGCCAAAATCATAGACGTCCCTGGTCACAGCGACATCTTGAATACAATACTTCTCAAGTTCATCCCACTGTTGGTTCTTATAGTATTTAATTGCATCTAAGCCATCGCCACTCTTGCCTACTCCCAAAGTCTCCTGAGCAACAGCATCTAACTTAATTCTATGGCCAACGCTCTCTTTAATTCTTGTTAAAACATCTAAGGTAGGAATATTGGTAATATCCCCATTGTAATAAGGCAGGAAAGTTGGCATATCAAAATTATCAATATTAAAACCAATTACCACGTCAGCTTGTTCTAATAAAGGAAATAAATCCGGCAAGTCACGCTCAAAAAAACTAAGCATTTCTCCTTTATCATTCTGACTTTCTCTCTTACATACACCAACAAATGAAATTCCTAGTCGATCGGGGAAAAACCCACCCACATCATCAAAGGACTTCTTTGTTTCAACATCAAGGATAAGCTCTAACATAAAATCTTTCTATTTTATTTGGCAGGAAGTTATTGGCTAAACTCTTTACTAATTCTAACCAGTTCAATGGCTCGATCACGAGCCTGACTATTTATAAATTTTAAAATACTTTCTATATCTGGAGAATGGTCTTTTTTACGCATCCCCTCAATCTCTTTAAATAAGGTCTCACCAACCATAAATCCACTCGCTCCATTTTCTAAAGCATCTCGAAGTCTTTCCTTAAATTCTCCATAATCAATATTATCATCACTTATTATCCACGGCACATCTAGTTGAGTTGTCAAAGTTGCACAAGCTAGAGAATCATTAGGATACTGTAAAACGAAAAGGTTAGCTAAGTTTCTCAATTCTTCAACAGCTTGTAATTGGTCTTGTCTAAATTCTACCCAATCAAATTTGCGATCACCAGGAGTATATACAACCAACTTAACAATCAACTCAATTTCTTCATACCTACAATAGTCCTGTATTTCTGCCAAGAACTGCTTCTTTTTGAGTGCCCCTTCTTCTTCAGGATGATAGTACATCATAATTACAGCTACTCCGTAGTTGTTCCTTACTTGCTCCACCCCCCATTCTGGGACAAGATTAGGCAAGGCTAATGGATCATGTTCAGCTTGGGGTTCATCTAAGTTGAGACCAATCCCGATGTCAATTTGATGTTTAGCAAAAACTTTTAAACTCAATTCTGGATCTAGAATAAATCCACTGACTCCATCAAAATTTTTAGAATCAACTCCAGAGTAGACCTTAAATTGAGCAGATAATATTTCCTCAACAATCTCCTTGCTACCCTTATCCTTTAGATCTAATCCTAGTGCATCAATAAATTTAGCCTCATCACTAAATTCAATTAGATTAAACATACCTTGGTCAGATTTTAAAGAAGATATCTTCATGGGAATAGTGTACTAAAAAACCCTGGTATATTACCAGGGTTCTTTTTATCTAAATCAGTCGATTTAAAAAGTGGTTTGAAAAGGACTAATCTTTTTTATTATCTCTTTTTCTGAATCCACCTGAAGGACGATCAGATCTTGATCTATCAGAGTTGCCTCTTCTAAATCCCCCTCTGTTTCCACCACGGTCGTCTCTACCACCTCTAAATGAAGGTTTATCACCTCTTGGTCTGTCTCCACCACGGTTGTTACCAGCAGCTTCTTCTTGCTCCTTTGTGAGCATAGAAAGACCAATCTTGCCATCATCTTTAAGTTCAGAAATTCTGACTTTAACAGTATCTCCAACTTTAACAAGGTCAGCAGCATCTTGGACGAATTCTCCTGACATCTTGGAAACGTGAACAAGACCTTCTTTACCAGGTAAATATTCAACAAATGCCCCATAGCCTTCTACTCTAGTAACAATTCCCTCAAATTCTTCACCAACTTCTACGACTCTCATCATATTGTTAATGATAGATGTTGCTTTATCAATCTTGTCTTGATCTGGAGAAGAGATGTTGACTAAGCCAACTTCTTTTTCTTCATCTTCATCAACGTTGATGTCTGCACCTGATCTTTCGATGATACTCTTGATCATCTTTCCCCCTGGACCAATTAGTTCACCAATTCTGTCGGATGGGATAGTAATTTGTTCAATCTTTGGCGCATATTGAGAAATTCCTTTTCTTGGAGCATCAATCGCTTTGAGCATTTCAGTCATGATATGCATTCTGCCAGTTCGAGCCTGTTCTAATGATTGTTCTAAGATTTCTCTTGGAATGCCTTTAAGCTTAATGTCCATTTGAATAGCTGTAATTCCTTCCTCTGTTCCAGCAACTTTAAAGTCCATATCACCGACATGATCTTCAAGTCCTTGAATATCTGATAGGACAACATATTTCTTACCATCGCTCATCAGACCCATCGCAATACCTGCAACTGGGCGTTTGATTGGAACACCAGCAGCCATCAGTGAAAGGGTAGAACCACAGACGCTAGCTTGTGAGGTAGAACCATTTGAGCTCATGATTTCACTAACAACGTGAATGGTGTAAGGGAAATCT
>Ga0210043_1002212_pt1 | contig 13406 bp, 20 predicted proteins | sample CryGeymet201501t_FD_183990 | JGI IMG/M metagenome (GOLD analysis project Ga0210043, IMG submission 183990) | Groundwater microbial communities from Crystal Geyser aquifers in Utah, USA - Crystal Geyser metaG 2015-01t (SPAdes) (version 2) | ecosystem: Environmental > Aquatic > Deep subsurface >... | reverse complement strand
TTTGCAGATCAGCCCTTATCCGTTAACGCTAGCTCTTTTTCTAACTCTTCAATCTGCATTTTAAGGTTGTTGATTAAAAATTCAGAATCCCTTTTCTCTTCTTCAAATTGCACAACTTTTTTAGCATACATAGTCAACATGCTTATTTCCCATGCAAGACTATGTTCTACACGAGATAAACGCTGCTTCTGATCTTCTAAAACCTTTTTCAAGCTTTCTAGGTTTTCCATCTTAATATCTTCACGCATATCTACCACCCATTGGTCATTTAAATCGGCCATTGAAAGCCAAATTTTGCTTTAGTTATTTTAGCATAGCGTCCGTCAGGATGATGCCACACAATACCCTCCCACTCACACACTTTGAGATAAGCCTTAATAAGCTCATAGGTTCGCGGGTTTTCTGTGATCTCTATATAGTCATGCGCTACAAGCTTGTTTGTTTGGACTCTGTGGGGATTGTTCTGCACACCAGGCCCAATCAGCTCATAGGTGTTGTTAGGGCTTTGATGACGCTCCCAGGCCCATCCAATCAAGTGGTAATAGTCTTTAGGACCCACAGGTATCCAGTAGATGTATTTACCCCTTTCGCTCTTGTCACCACACCACACCCAATCAGGCTTAGGCTCTTTCTTTTGAACCCTTTGCCCGTCTACGATTTTGCTATTGTCGTAGCGCTTATAAAGGGTATAATTGTTGACCATACAGGCCGTTCCATCAAGCTTAGCGTAAGGGGTTCCCTCACCATCCAAGACCCACTGGCAGTCAGGATTAACTTGATCAGTAACAATCCCATTCGGATCATCTTCTGACCTCAAAAAAAGAGTAGGCATTTTTCGCATAAGGCAAATCTATCGTCTTTTTGAAAAACCCTCAAGCTAAAAAGGAGTCCTACGACGATCAGCTCCATCAAAACGCATACACTTACCAGATGTCACACGGCTAGCAATCGCATCACCAAACTTTTCCCTTAAGTCAGGGTAATTCAAATTTGTAGTGATTATCGTTACCTTTTTGTGGCGATATCTAGAATCAATCAAAGTGTAGAGAAAATCCAAAAAAGGATCGGTAGGCACACGAATAGATCCTAAGTCATCAAGTATAAGTATCTTATAATCAGACAGATTCTTACACAGCTGCGTATCGCTTTTCCATTGGCTTTGACTGTCCTTCCACTCCATATTCAGCTCGGAAAGAACGTAAAACTTCTTCTCCCACTGCTCACTTGAAAAACCCTCAAGCAGGCTCTTGGCGAAAAATGTTTTTCCAGATCCATTCTTGCCAGAAATTAAGACATATCCGGTAGGGTTTTTCAGCCATTCTCTAGCCCATTTCATCACAGGATCAGATTGATTGACATGCCGCAAAGGGTCTAGCTGTTTAGACTTTTGCTTTTTGACCTCATGGAAAAGGCCATAAAACGAGCGCATATCAGAATAGCACAGTTTTTTGCACATCCACATTCGATCACAAGGGATGTAATACCCGCTAGACCCACCACACGTAGGACAGCGTATCTCACTGGCAATCATAGGACTATCAAGCCTTTTGTTTTGGACCGCATAGATCATCTTATCGGCCGGACACTCAGGAATAAGCCCTTGAACCATTTCGCTAATAAGTTTCAAAAGGGTCCTCCATTTCGACAGGATTGCCGTTTTTGTCTTTTGTTCGCCGGTCTACTTTGGATGAGAATGATGTTTTAATGGCCTGTGAGCGCATTTCTTTGTTTAAATGATCATCGCTAGCTTTTTGCAGCCAAGTTGTCAGGAAACGCCTCCAATTGCGTTTACGGGCTTTCTTAGGGTTTGACAGTATCCATTGCTCCATACGGGCTATCTCGCGCTTAAGGTCTATTCCAGGGTAGGCGTCAGCGAAGTTCTGCATGTCTTGGGGGGTGATGCCTTGAAAAACCCCCTCGTCTGCATCAAAAGAAATAGATTTGTCAGGCGGCTTTCGCGGAGCAGATTTACTGCTCGGCGAAGAAACCTCTTTAGAGGTTTCTCTTTCTATATCTGGTTTAGTATCTGTTTTAGTATCTGGTATAGTCGTGGGGATATCCCCATCATCTTTTGGGGATATCCCTCTCTCCATTTGGGGATTTCCCCTCACAGTAAAAATTTCTTGATTTTTGAACGCATACCAAGTGGTTCGATCAAACTTATGTTTGTTATAATTGCCCTTAACCAGAACAGGCTCAAACTCTACTTCATCTCTTTCTGATTTCCTGTTTTTTCCAGTGCAAAGCCTTTCTAAAGTATCTCGAACCTGTTCACGTGTCATGTATGGAAAATGGAAGGCTATATCATCTAACTTTTGATACGACCATGTTCTTCCGTCATGTTCATTAATCCCTTTATTGATATTGAGCTGTATCCAATGTTGAAAGTGATGAATAAGAAGCGCTTCATAGACTCCATATTTAGCAGCTAAATTTATATCAAAAGTGTGATGTTGTGAGACTAATTTCACTGATGCGCCTCCAGTTTTAAATTGATTTGTAACCCTCTCTCATTCTGAACCACTAAATTTTGTTTTTTTAAAGAAAGGACACAGCATCTGACGGTTTCCCGTTTTCCGTCAGTTAGTTTTGTGATTCTATTTATGGACAGCTTTTCTTCTTTTGGTGGAACGCAAAATGAGTGATAGGCTATGCACATTAAAATCTTAAACTCAACATGAGTTAAAACATGTAACCAGTCATCGAATAAAAAGTTTGGTATGTGAGTATAAGTAGGCAAGGTACAAGACATTTTTCCTCCTAAAATTATTAAAAAAAAGTTTAGGAATTGTTGAAAGATGCCGACTGTGATAATATGTAGAGCCTAAATTGATTAAGCGTCTATAAATTAGACAATTCGGTATCTGTTATGTCTCAACAGTTCCGAAAGAGATGGAGAAGCGTCTAACTTCTACATTCTCAATTTACGGAGAGACTAGCCCATCGTGGCTTTTCTCTCCATTTTTTTCTCAAAAAATATTCTATAAGAGCACATCAACCAGTTGTTTTTTAGCTGCAAATGGCATACGCTAAATCCAACAAAGGATACATGATGGGTTGTGACATTGATGTTCTATTTGAAATTAAGAATCCTGGTGAAGATTGGAAGCCGTATGAAGATTTACCTGAACAGCTTTATCCCGACGAGCGTAATTATGAACCTTGGGGTTTTTTATTTGGTGTTAGATCCCATGAATACGATCCGCTATTTGAAAACAGGGGATGGCCAGAAGATAACGCGCACAAGCAATGGGAAGAAAAGTGGGATGGGGACCCTTATAATACTCCTACCTGGCATAACTTCAGCTATATGACACTGGATGAGGCTAAGAATATCAAGTGGCCCGAAGAGCTTAAGGGATCTTATTTCTACATATTTTGCGAATACATATGGCCGCGTCTAAAGGGTTTTTCAAAGAATGAATTCCGTATGCTTGTAAGGTTTAATAGTTAAATGTAAGGGCTTTTTCTATTTTGCCAGTATTCGATGATAGCATACCGTGCGGACCATACGACATAGATTGAAAAACCCATAAGGAAGATACAAAAAACCACAAGCGCCATAAATAGAAGGGCCAGTAACATTGCTAAAAATTCAGCCATTTAGTTCCTCTCTTTTCCATTTAGACTCCATTCATTTCCACCGATTAGCATTGAAAAACCCTCAGATGTAACTTTAGGCAGTGTGCCATCCCATTTGTCTACAGCTTTTTGCTTGATTAACCCTTCAGTCAGACTTTCGGCTAGCATTCTATTGGCTTCGGCTTGGGCTTTGGCTTCAATGAGGATGCTCTCTGATTTACCCCTAGCCGCTGCCATAATCTTACGGGCTTCTGCTTCGGCTTCTCTTAGCTCATTCTCACGCTGTTCAGCTCTTTGCATAGCCTCAATTTTTCTATTTAGGGCCGCGACAACAGTATCAGGAAAGTGAAAAGTGCCAATAATATAGATACGAGAAACATCAATACCAATCTCTTGTAGATCTTCTTTCACATGTAACTGTACATCATCTAGGAATTTCTCTTTTCCTTCACTATATAGGTCTTCTATTTTGTATCTTGAAGCAGATTTGTTAAGGCCATCCCGTATGTAATTCCGCAAGAAAACATGAGTAATTTCATCAATACCTCTCCTGTAGCGGGTAAAGATTTCGTGGACAGAGCCAGGGCGAATCCTATATGAGATGCCGATATCAGCATGCACGCCAAGTCCTTCCTGTGTCTGGAAATGAAAGCAATCATGTGAACCTTCCCAACAGTAATTTTGTTCAAATGTAGGAAACCTATAAACGGTTTTCCAAGGCGGTACTAAATGCGCACCAACAGAAAGCTCTATATCATCTACGCCCTTTTTATCACCGAATAGATTTACAACTACACCTACATAACCAGGCTGCACAAATGTTAAGCTGCTGATAAACATAAACAGAAATACAACTATTCCAGCTAAAACGAATCCAATTTTATTCATGATTTTCCTTGTGGGTTTTTCATATACTGCATTGGTTGTTAATATAGTTCAATAATTACCTTCCTGCTAAATAGTAATTAGGGGGGGTGATTTTATGAATTGTCTTAAAGGTCTTTTTCATAAGCCTAACATTACGTTTAAGTCAGATATGGACTGTAAGTGTTGCAATAACTGCAACTGCTGTTTTCCATTCCTTAGACGTAACCGTCACGATAGAGATTGTGTTCATCGTGTTGATGAAGTGGCAAAAAAAACTTTGCACAAACACAAAAAACATGTAAGCAAGAAGTAAGAATTTGCCATTCCTGCCCCTGGTTTCGACTGGGGGTTTTTTTTTGGCTCTTTTAAAAAAATGTTTTAACTGTTATTTAACCGTGGATGCAGAATCTTGAAGAAGCCCTAAGCCACGAAAAGTTTAAACTGCTGGCTGATCGTCAGTGGAGATTGAATAACCTCTACTACATCAAGGATAAGTCAGGCCAGAAAGTCCTGTTCAATTTAAACTGGGCACAGAAGCAATTAACAAAGCCTCACTATTTAAATATTATTTTGAAAGCACGACAATTGGGCTGCACGACCTACCATGCTATTCTGTTTCTCGATACCTGCTTATTCAACTCAAACGTTAATGCCGCAATTGTTGCGGATACATACCCAGTGGCCCGTGAAATTTTTATTGATAAGGTGAAATTTGCATATGACAACCTACCAGAAATTATTAAGCATATGGTTAAGGCTTTCCGCGACAATCAAAATGAGCTCCGCTTTACTAATGGTTCTGTTTACCGTGTATCTACTTCTCTTAGGGGGGGGACTCTTAACTTACTGCACATCACCGAGTTTGCAAAAATATGCCAAGATAATCCAAAGAAAGCCAATGAGATCATCTCAGGTGCGCTTAATACTATTCAGGCCGGACAATTTGCCTGCATCGAATCTACCGCAAGAGGAAGAGACGGACACTTCTTTAAAATGGTCAAAGAAGCAGAAGCCAACCAACAGGCTAAAGCAAAACTCACACAACTAGACTGGAAGTTGTGGTTCTTTCCATGGTGGGAGCATCCTGAATATGTATTACCCGCCGATACAACTGTAATACCTCACACGTTTGAAAAGTACTTCCGAGAGCTCAAAGAGATTCATGGCATAGATCTCACACCGGAGCAGCAAGCTTGGTATTACAAAAAATCGATTACTCAAGGCGACTACATGAAGCGCGAATATCCTTCTACAATTGATGAAGCATTTGAAGCTGCTAATGAAGGCTTCTACTTTGCTAAATATCTCAGCGCCGCAAGAAAAGAAAGACGGATTTGCAATGTTAACTACGATGATTATGCAGAAGTTTATGCGTCATGGGATATTGGTATTGGAGATTCCACAGCTATTTGGATTTATCAGATTATCGGTAATGAAGTGCATTTCCTTAAATACTATGAAAATTCAGATGAAAGCCTTGCGCACTATGTAAAATGGTTTAAAAAGCAGTCTTTTGAAATTGATCACCATATTATGCCCCATGATGCCGATAGCCGTGAAAAGGGTACCGGAAAGACATACGCACAACTTGCTAGAGAAATGGGCCTAAATGTGACAGTCCTAAAGAAAGATAAGAATGAAATGTATGGAATTGAATGTGCGCGTCACATGCTACATAGATGCTATTTCGATCAGTCTAAATGTGATCTTGGTATCCGTGCACTAGAAGCTTTCCGTAAAGAGTGGAATGAAAAGCTTGGGTGCTATCGTGAAAAGTCTCTTCACAACTGGGCATCACACGGGGCTAAGTCATTTATTTATGCTTGCGAAAGTATTGAACAACGCACTGGCAATAAAGGTTTAACCGCGGAACAGTGGCACGTACTACGGCAGACTTACATTTAAAATTAAGTATTTGCTAAAGAACCCTACCCCCCCCTATATCCTAGAAAATTAAAAAAAATTTTTGATACTTTGCGCCATGAGGGTACTTCATGGTCAATAGTGTAGAGGCAACATCAAGGGTCGCGCAGTTTAATCAATTCTATAATGACGCATGGCGGACTTATGGGGTTTATTACAACGAAGCTTATCTAGATCTAGAGGCTTATGCTGGACGCAACTGGACAGCAATAGAAAAGCAAAAACTCCTTAAGCAAAACCGAATGGTCTTAGAGTTAAATAAGATCAGACGCGTAATCAATCTCTACTCTGGATACGAAAGAGAAAACCGTACAGCCACAGCAGTCACACCAGTAGAGAATGGCGATGAAGCAACAGCGGATCTATTTAATGAAGTCCTCTATTACACATATTCCAAAGGGGCTGCTGACTACATAATTTCTGAAGCCTTTGATCATGCGCTTAAGACAGGTTTATCAATTGTAGGCGTCTACATGGATTATGAAAATGATCCTATTAATGGCGACATCAAGTTCTACTGGAAACCATATAACGCCATAATGCTAGACCCCTACATGACTAAGAGGGATCTATCAGATTGCGACCAGGCAGCTACTAGAGAGTTTATTTCAAAAGAAGAAGTAAAAGCCCTTCTACCGTGGGTTCCAGAATCAGAAATTGACATCCTTCCTACAGGCATACGCGACAATAAATTTCAATACCTAGGCACATATAGACAATACAACAGTCAGTATATGGCCCGTAATCTGGTGACATATGACCAATACTGGAGAAGGATCACAAAAGAAGCGACGTTCTTGCTCGATAAAAAGACGGGTTCCATTCGTGAGTGGGAAGGTTCCCCCGACGATACCGCTCTCCTTGAAGAAGTACTTGCGGAAAATCCTCAAGTCGAACTGGTTAAGAAAAAGAAAAGAACAGTTGAGCTAAGCATTATTGTTGGAGGGGTTTTACTATATGAGGGACCCGATCCTACAGGCTTGGATGATTTTCCATTTGTTCCAATCATTGCTTATTTCGAACCGCTAATCGACAACTTTGAGCTTAAGATACAGGGATTAGTCAGATCAATTAGAGATGCACAAAAACAGTACAACAGAAGACATTCCCAAATTATCGACATTATGGAGAGTGTCATTAATACGGGATACATTACTAAAAACGGTACTGTTCTCGATCCTAAAATGCTACTTCAAGCGGGATGTGCACGCAACATTGTTCTAAACGATAATGCTGATGTTAATGCAGATATACGTGAAATTTCCCCACCACAAGTTCCCCCTGGCTACCTACAATACCAAGAGATTATTGATCAAAATATTCTGGAGATTCCTGGAGGGTCTGATGAACTCCTTGGCCTCTCATCCACTGGGGATTCTCAAGTCTCAGGTAAGTTAGCTGAAGTACGCTCTTCTAACGGCTTAAAGGGTAACAGGGGGATTTTCGATAACCTTGAACAGTCCAAGCTTTACCTAGGAAGATTAGTCTTAAGGCTTATTCAGCTCAACTATTCTCCAGGCAAGATTGAGCGTATTACAGGCGATACTCCACCAGAAGAATTTTTCCTCAAGAGCTTCGGCGAATACGATGTCATTGTTAAGCAGGACATCAAAACAGCCACACAGGCCGAAGCGTACTACTATCAACTTCTACAGCTTGTTCAGCTTGGCGCACCTATTCCTTGGTCGGCAATTCTTGAATCCGCACCAATCCAAGGTAAGAGAAATCTCGTTCAGATTGTTCAGGGAATTGAAGAGCAAAATCAACAGCAGCAGCAAATTGAAATGCAGCAACTTCAAACTCTTAATGAGCTTGAAATCTCCAAGACAAATGAAAACAACGCACTCGCTCAAGAAAGAAGGGCGCGCGTTCTTGCTGACATCGGCCTTGCACGTGAGCGCATTTCAGAAGCTGAACAGAACAAAGCACAAGCGCTACTCGATCAAGCTAGAACTCTGCGCGAAATTCAGGACATGGATGAAAAGCGGCTTATGGATGTCATCAAGCTATCTGCTGAGATGAAGATGGCTGAGATGAAGGCGTCAGAGAAAACATTGAAACAGGACATGGCAAAGGCTGAGCAACTTAAATAAGGGGGAATCATGAAAAAGATGATGCCAAATATGGAAACTTACGGTGGACAGGAAAACCCTGGCTATAAACCACCTTCTGGTTCCGCGGGAGTAAAGGCTTTTGGCCCAGGCTCTCATAAGAAAAACCCACTATCTGTTCCTAAAAAAGGATCAAGCATTGGCGGGGATGCACCATACGGCGCGGCAGACAGACAGAAAGTCCAAATGCTTATGAAAAAGCAAGAGGCTAATGAGTCACAGCGAGGTAAAGGATGCTGATTTTACCGGAACGTGAAGAGAGAGCACAGATTCAGCAAGAGCGCAAGGGTATAGAGGATCAATTCAACATCCTTCTTGAGCGAATTCTTAATGAAAATGGAAACAAAGATCTCTACTGGATTCTAGGTAAAACCATCACAAAAAAGCACAGGGGGAAACTCATTGTGAAACCATTTTTGCAGGCTTGTGATGAGAAGCCTGGCCTTGTGAAGGAGAGTTTCGTTTACGAGGTTGACAATCGAAGGGGTGTGAAAACGTTGCTATGGGTGCTTCATCCAGACGGCTCAATGCGTTTACCCACTTTAAACAAAACCATCAGGGTCGCCACCTAGAAGGGCGTATAGAGTCACCATCTTTAAGGGTGTAATGCGAAGCCGGCATACGGGCGAACAATACGGGAGAATATATGACACAAGAATATGAAGAACCAGAAGTAGATACAGAAGCTGAAACTGCCTCCGAGGAAGAAGCTAATGTAGAAAGCAATGAATCTGAACAGGAAGCTGCAAAGGAACAAACTGTTCCACTTTCAGCCTTAACAGCAGAACGCAAGAAGAGACAGGAATTGGAAAACCAATCCCGCCTGCTTGCCGAATATGTGCAGAGTCTAAAAAACGGCACACAGGGAGATTCTGAAGAAGAGGACCCAGATGATTGGGCTACTCTTGCCAAGCTGAAACAAACGCAAGCGCAGACTAGACAGGAGATTGTTGAGGAGGTCTATAAAGACTCAAATCCTACAGCGGTTCAGGAAATTAACAAGTACATTGACCTAATTATAGAAAAAAAACCGTGGCTAGTTGATTCGATACGAAATGCTCCAAATAGAATCGCCAGGGCTTATGAGGTTGTTAACGACTACAAACATTTAGTCGAACCAAAAAAACAACCGAGGGGTCCTACAGATGCTGAAAGAATTGCTGCAAATGCCAAAAAGCCAGGAACTCCAGTAGGGGGTAAAACGGCTAATTTAGGCGGCGCAGAATATCTAAAGAGTATCCAAGGCACTAAGGAGTTTCGTGAGTATCGAAACAAGATTAGATACGGATAACAAATAGGAGAACACTATGGCAAATGGTTCGACGACCACGACCCAAGTGGACCCAGAGGTAAGTCTTTATTTTGACAATATCCTTCTGGACAGACATATGCCGTACTACGTTTACGGTATGTTTTCGCAGCAAAGACGCATCCCACAGAAGAATAGCAAAACCGCTATCTTCCGTAGGTTTGATAATTTGTCAGACGCGCTTACACCTTTGACCGAAGGCGTAACCCCGAACCCTGAGCAAGTTACTAAGTTTGACATCACAGCAGTTGTGAGTCAGTACGGTAAAGTCGTTCAGCTTACAGATGATGTAATCGTCACCGTCCAAGATGAGACATCAAATGAAGTGGCAGACATGCTCGCGCAGAACAGGGATAGCACATATGACAAGATAATTTCAAACCTTTTGAATGCGTCTGCGTCACAAATTGATTGCCTTAATGGTGTAAACGGTAACGCTATCACTGAGATCACTACTACTGATCTTGAGTTGGCAGTCGATTACCTTGAAGCCAATAATGGCAAAAAAATGGCGCCCAATATTGAGGGTAAAGCGTGTGCTCTCATTAAATCTTCTCTGATTGACTTGGAACTCCTAGCTGCTTAACGGCAGAAGGAAGACAGGGCGGAAGGCTTTTTAGCCACCGTGAACGACTAAGTGAGAAGACCCCAAATGGGGAAGCGATAGTCTGAACATTATGGAAACATAATGAGGGAGATCCGAAGAGGTTTCCCCGCCAGAAATGGTCAGTAGGAGAAATCCGAAGTAACAGAATTGGTAAATGCATTTGGAACAGCGCCCGTCTGGCAAGCTTACTGGATGGTAGTTCATACAGATTTGCGCAGTGATATTAAGGGATTAAGCAATTTTGAACCAACAGCGGATTATCCAACAAGACAATCTGTTCTTGAGTCAGAGCTTGGTTCCCTTGATGAAGTGCGCGTATGTAAAACCACACAAGCACCTAAGTCAACCGCAGCCGCACCCGTATACAGTAACTTCCTTTTGGCAGCTAATGGATACGGTACTCTAACCATTGATGAACAGTCCATGGAGATGATTATTAAAGGTCTAGGCGAAGGTGAGGATCCCTTGAATCAAAGAAGTACTATGGGTTGGAAAGGTAGATTTGCAGCCGTGCTTCTCGATGATACATGGGTAGTAAACTTAAGATGTACGAAAGGTTGAGGTAATTAATATGGCATTAAATGACGGATTAAAAACCCTCGATCAGGTTGTAAATACTTACGCAGGCCACTTTGAGTCTGATGGTGGTGCTTACAATCTACAGCTACCTTTCGAGGCAGATAAGATTGAGTGGTTTAACTACACGAAATACGCCACAAATAGCAGCAACTTACAGGGAGTCTGGTTTAAGGATTTTCCTGCTGGTGATGCGCTAATTGTTGCAAGAGGAACAACAACACTAACATCAACACTAGAAACTACTAATGGTGTGACTGATGCTTCTTTACCTGCGGGTTTTGTAGCACAGCAGCTTACCATTACTAATATCACAGCAGCTACTCCAGGGGTTGTCACAAGTGCAGCCCACGGATTGAGCAATGGTGATAGGGGTGTGATTACTCAGGTTGTAGGTTCAATGGGTGCGTCAGTCAATAACATGCAATTTGTTATTCAGAATGGGACCACAAATACATTTGAGCTGTTCCTTCCTAATGGTGATCCATACACAACCAGCGGTACATATACTTCTGGTGGTCAGTTCACTTTCCAAGGTCCAAGACTAAATGTTGAAAACCTACCTGCTGTTTACCAATACACACTTGGTTCAGCAGTAGTTGGTGCAGATGGCGATGAGATTTATTTCGTTGCTACTAAGTTCAACAACTACGTCGATCTTGGTGACATCACATAATGTTTGGGGCCCTGCAATTAGTGGGACCCCTTTTTAAATTAGAGGATTTATGGCCAAGAAAAAAGAAGAAGATGAACAGAAAGAACAAAAGAAAGAGATTGAGACTCTTGCAGAGTTTATGCAGTTCAAAATTGAAAGTCTTGATGATTTTGAGATTTACAATAGAGCAGCTCGTCTATTTAAGAGACCAGTTAAGAGTCCGTCTGAAGAGTATCATGAAAAGATGACTGTAAAATTCCAGCGCTACGATCAGCCTGAGAATGTACTTAAGACACGGGTTCGTAATAAGGATATTGATTGGACTGGTGCTCTTAAGCCTGGAAAAACCTATGACCTGCCGATTCCTGTAGTCAAATTCCTAAACAGCCTAGCAACACCTATCTATGAAGAGGTTGATGTTAAGGATGGTGGAGAGGTTATTCGAGAAACACAGCAAGTTGGAGAGCGACCACGATTCTCCTGCATGCCTGTATTTTGAGGTATTAAATGGCAAAGACCGCACAGGAATTATTAACAATCTTAAGAAACGTAACGGGAAGGGTTGATAGATCTGACCCGCTGTTTACTGATGAGATAATGTTGGGTTATTTGAATGATTTTATTGTTCAGCTTTCAACCCAGGATGTGCGGCTTTATAAGAATAGGACATGGTGGGAGTTTACTTTGGGTACTTCAAGTGCTGACCCTTTGCCGGTCGACTTGGATGCTTTAGGTTACTCCACCATTGGTCCCACAGCTTATGTAGCAGGCTTTAGGGTTTTCTGGTTTCAGTCTCCTGCACAGTTTTACAGTAGGTTCCCAGAGACACAGGTATACGACCCACAGCGACCAACAGATGTTCTTTACTACAATAATGAGCTTACTTTTAGAGCACCCCCAGATCAGGATTATGATGTCAAGATTGAGGCTTATGCTTACGAGATGGCTGTTAATGCCGAATCACCTTTGGCTAACGATTACCTCTTTAGATATCTGGCTTACGGTGCAGCTTTAGATATTTTTTCTGACTACGGTGAATTTGACATGCTTAACAGTGTGTTTCCGGTTTTTCAGAGATATAGAGCTTTGGTTTATGCGCGAACATACCAACAGCAGCAATATGAACGATCCAATCCGGAGTTTTAAATGACATTCGATCCAAACAGACCAAACAGTGGGCAATCTCCAGGGGTTTTTCCAGCTCAGAATCAAACCAACTGGTCACGGCTAAAGGCTATCATTAATGCTGATCATAACTTTTTAGATAGTGCAGCAGACGCGCAAGGGGCCCACAATCAGACGACATACATTGATAGAGCAGACCCTGCTTCTTTGCTTGCGGGTACGGATTCTATTGAGTACGGGAAGACAGCTACAGACGGTACTTCAGAGCTCTGGTTTTACGATGGAAACAATGCTAGACAGCTAAATTGGAGAGAAATCCAGGGTAGCGTAGTTATTCCTGCCACTTATGTCAATATTGCAGCTCTTCCGGCTAATTCATTTGGCACCATACAAATGTGGAATACAACTGGAGCTTTTATTGTGAATCAGCATGGTACTTTTGTTACGAATGGGAGCACTTGTTATGGTTACGCACAGCCTTATAATGAATCTAGCACAGATGTAGTAACAACATTCATTTCACTAGCAAACACAAACAACACTTCCGGATTAAATTTAAGGGGTAAATCAAGGGGAACTGCTGGGCTTACATGGCAATACAGAATATTTTATAGGCTGAAATGACGTATCAACCGTTCTTAGTAGCTAAAT
>Ga0210043_1002210_pt1 | contig 13411 bp, 19 predicted proteins | sample CryGeymet201501t_FD_183990 | JGI IMG/M metagenome (GOLD analysis project Ga0210043, IMG submission 183990) | Groundwater microbial communities from Crystal Geyser aquifers in Utah, USA - Crystal Geyser metaG 2015-01t (SPAdes) (version 2) | ecosystem: Environmental > Aquatic > Deep subsurface >... | reverse complement strand
AAAGAAGAATTAATGGGACGAATTAAATTATTAGCTCAAATATTTGGTATTTTAGAAATTAAAGTTAAAACTAAAAATGCAGAAAAAATATTAAAATTAAATGGTGACTGAAATGTACAAACAAAACGAATTACTTAAACTTGGCGATAAATATTATTTATTGTCCGATATACAAAAAATATTTGATGATAGAATTAAATCAATACCTCTTGATGAAATAATAATGGAGGAACAATAATGGCAGGAAGTACAGAACCGTTTACAGATGGTAGTATAATAACAGCAGCAGGACAGAATAAAGCACATGCAAGAAAATATACATTAGAAGGTCTAAATCATATCAGACAATTAATAGATAGAGCTGGAGTTTATTCAGCAGGTAACATAGGTGGTTGGGGAGAAGCGTATGTGGATGCTAATGGAATGAATAATAGTGTTGATACTGGAACAGATACAACAGCTGTATTTGATACTAATAAATATACCTATTCTGAGGATTTAGAAAGTAGATTTGAGAGTCCAGTAGTAATAATTACAGCAACTTCATTAACCACTTCAGATTTTAGTATAAATGATTGTACTTGTTTATTATTTTCATCTGGAAATTGGATTTTATATTCAACTGTTGGCACAACTGAAGAAAAAAGAGCAAAAATTATTAAAACATTGTTTTATGGAACTGATGGTTCAGATGCTAGGTCTTCCACAACATATATTACAGGATTAACTGCTTTACAAACTTCAGTAACAAGGGATGTTGGAAAACAAGCATATTATTATCAAATTGTAGGAGGGGATTCTACAGATATTGGTGATTCGGGAGATGAATATTATTATTCTTTAGTATTTAATGATACTTCATCTAATACTGACTGTTCCTCTTGGTCAAGATGCACTGCTACAAAAATTGGATTTACAAGTTCAGGTAACTATGCAGCATGGGAGTTACCTACAAGTACAATCTTAAATGGTACAGGAGGAGTAGGTTCAAGCATTGTAAACGATGAAATGGGAACAGATTTAACAGCTGATGAATTAGATAATCCTGTTAATGGAAGGGTTATGTCAGATTGGGATAGGTCAGGCAATAGGTTTATTACCACTATAAAAGTGTTAGTGCTAAGTACTGGGACAATATCTGAAACAATAGGTGGGAGAGCTAATACTAATCAAGTCGCAAGTACTATCGACTTTGCAACAGATGAAAGTGTCCCAGTTTTTACTTCAATAGATTTAATAATAACTTATGGTTTAATCACACACACAATCCCAACAGGTACATTCACTTCAACAATCTCAAGTGCAATAGGAGTACCATTGATTGAAGATTGGGAAACTGGAGCAGACATACAATATAAATTAACAGGGTCTAGTGGTGCAGAAGATACAGGATGGTTAGATGCTATGGATAGTAGCCCAGAGGTTAGTAGTTTCACAGCATTCACAGCAGAACCTGATACATTGATAGTGAAATTGATACCAAAGACAACAAGCCCGACAGCTGGTTATCCATCAGTAAGAGGCTTTTTTATAAACGCATGGAGTGATTAAAAATGACAATTAGAACAACAAAGTTAGGAGGAACAGATTGGTCAGATGGTGAGGTGCTTTACGCAGCTGATATGAATGATACGTTTGATGAAATACAAGATTTAGTGGATGCAGGTAATTAAAAATGGCAATACGAAATACTGGGCTTGGTGGGACTGATTGGTCAGATGGTGAAGTGTTAGACGCTGAAGACCTTAATGATACTTTTGATGCTGAGACAAGTAAAGTTCAATCACTTAGTGCATTTTGGCTTAATAGTGAATTATATGATGTATATGAAGATTTTGATTCAATAGCTACAGGTGCATTTGCTGGTAACAGTGATTGGACTGTAAGTACTTCTGGGGGGAGTGTTAGTATCTCTAATACTCAAAACGCAGGAGGAACAACTAATGAGTTATATATGAGTGCTTCCTCAAGTTCAGGGACAAACACAGCGACTGTTACCTCACAAACATTGTCAGCTAACAAACACACTTGGTGTAGAATTCAGGTTCAAATAACTTCAACAAGAGATAATGGGAGTGCTACAGCTCAAATTGGCTTAAACGGAAATAGATATACTATAGCATCTTTTTCTTATGGCTCTGGTGATAATCAAATTGGAGGTCTTTATTCTACAATACAGACAGATATGTTAATTGTGGCTAAAGGTTCAGATGGATATGATATTTATGCGGGCGGAAAAAAAGTAGGCAGTGCAATTTCAGATTCAACACCTGAACTAGAGTTTTATGTAACAGCAACTGGTAGTGGTCAAACACATGGTGTAATATTATACATAGACGACGTAAGACAAGCAAAAAATGCAACTTCATAGGTGATATAAAATGAATATAATACAACAACTCTGGCAAAGGATTATTGAATCCGACAATCAACCATTACTTGATAAAATCTATGCACTACAGCAAACTATTGAAGCTGAGAAAAATCATAATCAAGAGTTGAATAGTATATTGTCTAACACAAAACAAAAGTATAATAAATTAGAAGCAGAGAATCTATTACTTGAAGCTGATAACTCATTACTCACTAAACAAATTGAAGCGTTAATGATTAAACAACAATCCAAAGATAAAGAGTTAGAGGAATATTGGAATAATAAAATTAAACCTACCACTTCAATTAAATATTCTGCACGAGATGGAAAGCTAATGAATATTATTGATTTTTTTAATAAGAATAATGATAAAGTCCCAACTATGACAGGTAGTTCTGGTGATGTATTAGCTAATAATATTTTAAAGTATGTCCAGAAAAATGTAAAATATACTAAAGACATAATAACAAGTGGAAGAAGTGAACAATGGCAATGGGCTAATGAAACTATGGCTACTAAGACTGGGGATTGTTTTGCAGGATATGAAGAGATATATACAAAAGAAGGATTAAAAAAAATTGAAACCATAAAAGAAGGAGATGAAGTATTATCTTATGATTTTGAAAACCAAGAATTTGTATATAAACCAATTATTGCTTTTTGGTCTAAAGGTAAATTACAAGTTAATAGGATTCATTTCAGGAATGGACAACATATAGATGTTTCTGAAAACCATCCAATGTGGGTTAGAACTTTACAAAATAAATCAGTGTATGATAAACAATATTTATCAGATATAGATTTAGCAAGATGGTGGAAAAGAAAAGTTCCAATAGCAAAAAAAATACCTTATCTTAAATCACAATCTTTACCTATATTTGAAAAAGAATTATATATAGTAATTGGACATTTTATTGCTGAAGGATGGGTTGATAATTATAAAGTATGTAGTAGTGGTTATGAACTAAATGAATATATAATCCCTTTACTTGAAAAATATGAAATCCCTTTTTCAGAATCAAAAAATAACAATGGAGTTCCAATTATTAATTTTTTATCAAGTAATTTAAAAGATTATTTAAAATCATTAAAATCAAATAGTTTTGATATACATTTACCACAAGAAATAAAAACACTGCCTGAGGAATATCTTGAATTATTGCTTTATGGGATGTGGTTGGGTGATGGAACAAAATACCAGTGCCCTGATAAAAGAGGATATAATAATAATCGTGAATGGACTTATTCAACAAGTTCAAAACAGTTATCTGAAGATATACAAGAAATGGGATTATATCTTGGAAGAACATTTCATATATGGAAACAAGAATGCCATAAGGGATGTGGGAACAAACCAATATATAGAATAAATTATAATCCAGAATCTCATTTCTTAAAAGATTTTGGATATAAAGATATCTCTGAAGTAAGTATTTCTTTTATTGAAAAATTAGATGAAGTAAATATGTATGATTTAACTGTGGCTGATACACACACCGTTATAATGAAAAATGGAATAATTACCCATCAATGCGAAGATGGTGCAATCTTAATGGCTAATATGATGCTAAAATCTGGCATTCCATATTGGAGAATTAGATTAAATGGAGGCGATGTTAAAGGTGGGGGTCACGCTTATGTTACTTATCTAAGAGAAAAAGATAATAAGTTTTATGTCTTAGATTGGTGTTACTGGCCTAATGAAAGTATAAATTTTGGGCAACCTTGGGCAGATGCTAAAAACTATTTTGGGATTTGGTTTAGTTGGAATAAGAAATATGGATTTATTAAAGATACATTAGACAGGTGAAAATGAATGAATGAAAAAACTATAGACAAGTTAGTTAGTAGATTACAAAACCATAAACATACAATTGATGAATTGGCACAATTGTTTAAAGTCGATTCAGATGAAGTACGAAACACTATCAATCATCTATCTGATAAAGGTATAGCTATACACACTCAAACATCACATCAAGATAAGTCTAAAGAGTTATATCATATTAACATCTTACCTAATATTGGTAATGTATTTTATATTAGTGATAAAGACAATAATAATAGAAGAATGACATTTGGTGCAATAAGTGATATTCATTTTGCATCAAAGTATCATCTACCAAAAACATTCCATGAAACAATGAAACGTTTTGAACAAACAGGAATAACTAGAGTTTATGTTGCTGGGGATATTGTGGATGGAACTCATATTTATAAAGGTCATTTAGAAAACATAATCACACCTTCAATTGAGGGTCAAACTGATATTGCAGCTGAAGCATTTGCAAAGCATCCTAATTTAGAATTTTGGGGTATAGCAGGCAATCATGATTATTCATTTACTCAACAGAATGGTGCAAAGCCTTTAGCAATATTAGAAAGTAAAGTTGATAATTTTAAAAATTTAGGAGATTTAAGAGCAGATGTAGTTTATCATGGAATCAAAATAAGATTACTACATGGTGCAAGTGGTAGAGCTTATGCGAGAAGTTATCCATCACAAACATATTTAAGAGATTTATTTGGTGGAAGTGAACGTGAAGATATAAGTAACATGCCTCAAATTTTAATCATAGGACATTATCATACTTTGTATAATAGCAAAGACCATGGGATTCATATAATACAAGCTACATCATTTCAAGATGGGGATAATGAATATTGTATTAGGAAAGGTTTAACAGGCCCTAATGGTGGATATAGGATTAGTTTAAAATATAAAGATGGTATAATTAATGAGTTTGATACAAAATATATTCAACCTTCAGTGCAAAAGAAAGAAAAAGGTGACATGCACATGAAAAACACAAGAACATATAATAAATGATGTCAAAAAGATGATAAGGTACGATAGGAGATTAATAGAATGGGATGCGTACTTTAAAGAAGGCTGATGATTTTATGATTCTTGAACATGGAATGATTAAAGAATTAATGTTAACATATTATCCAAAAGAGGCAGATAGAATAAGAGGTATGTTTCTAAAAATAAGAAATAGTGGTTATCACGCGTTACTTACATGGTTAAGGGGTGATGATGTAAACGATTTTATTCCTATTGAAACAACTTACATGGACTTTAAATTCCAGACAGATTGGGATAAGAAATATACAATGATGAATAATCAATTTTATGAAATTGAATACAGCTTTGACCAAAATAATGAGTATGTGAAATATTGATATTTAGTGTTGCTTGCCTAAAGTGTGGAACTACTTGTGATTCAAACCCACAAGAAGCATTATGTTATGATTGTTGGTTTAAGGCATATGGTAATAAAAAGAAATGATTATTTCTTTTTAGTATAGTGGATTCGATAACCAATAGTTCTATTCGCACCTTTAGTATAAGTTAATATACCTTCATCAAAGTCAATATTATGTATGATTCTATTTGTTTCATAATCTTTTCTATATTCGCTTCTCAGTTTTAATAGAGATTGGTATGTATTCATTAAATCTGTAATCTGTTCTTCGACAGCAGTGATGCCTTCTTTAAAGTAGGCATCCCATTCCTCTTTAGTTACATTTTCTAAGGTCATTTTACACCACCTTTATCATAGTATTGCTTCACTATATTATCACTAAATCTCTTTAAACTAAAAAACACTAAATTATGCATAACACCGGATTTTTTTAAATAATTATAATCGTCTAATACAATGTTGTACATTTCATCCAAATCATTATTTATATTATATTCTTTTTTAAGATATTTGACATAATCAAAAGGCCTTTTAGCATCTATCATTGCGTATGCTATATTATTTTCATAGCGTAGTTGTTCGTCTAATGATTTCATATTATGTGTTCCATTCTCCATATAGCATTACCTTCATCATTAAAAGCATAAAAACAATCAATAAATTGATAAGGTGTATAATCCATAATCATATGTTTACTTCTATAAAGTTGATATAGTGCTTTAGAATAGTTTTTTCCACTGTCGTTTGTTTTCATTTCAAACAACAATAATGTAGAATCAGCAAAAGGGACTTCATACCATGCATCATATGACTTAAAATTTCCTTCATATTTTAGTAATAATAAATCGATATCACTTTCAAGCCAGCCACCTTTATGAGCATTGTTTTTCAATTTATAATAAGCATTCATAGCAAGTGGCAGTATATCTGGTTGTTTTATTAAATAAGAATTGATATTTTTGATTAGATTATCATGCTTTGAATGATCTAATTCATGAGGTTGTATTATATTTTCTAAATTCATTTATTACTCCTAAATGTAATAAAAAATAAAAAAAAATAAATAAAATTATATTTTAATTTGTGTTTTAGTTACGCTTCTTAAAACTATAGTAACTATACCTGATAAGGTTAATGTTCCGCCAGTTGTTAATTCGCCTTCAACTGATGTTAAAACACCAATAACAACTTGAATAATACCTAACCAAAATGTCTTACTTTGCCAGAATTTTTTTTCATTTACAATACTTATTCCCATATTAATTCTCCTCTGTTTTTGTTAATTTTTCTTTTAATACTTTAATAGTGTTTTCCCACGAAAAGCGTTTAGCTGTTTCGTACGCATTATCAATATATTTATATAAAGTACTTTTATTATTATAAGTATGTCTTAAGAGTTTATAAAATTTATCCTCATTTATATTAAACCATGTAGAATCAATATACGGATATACATATTTTGGATGATATGGTGTATCTGTAACCGGTATTAATATAGAATTGTCTGTGTTGCAATAATCTAAATGCCCACCACCATTGGTTACCATTACAGGTGTTTTACACGCCATAGCTTGTAATGGAAATAAATTAAATCCTTCCGATCTACTTGTTGACACAAATAAATCAGCATGATTCATTAATTCTACCATTTCGTGTTCTTTCATATTATAATCAATATATACTATTTTATCCATCATTTTTGGATCGACATGTTTCATAATATAATCATTTACATGCATATTTGGGGTATATATTTTATTAACCTTTAAAATCAATTGTACATTATCTTTTGGTGTAAATGCTTTACAAAAACCTCTTAATAGAATATCAAATCCTTTTCTTTCATTATTCGGACTACCGGCAGACAATATTGTAAATGGTTTATTTTTAATTTGCTGTTTATTTGGTTTCCAAATATTCATATCAACACCATGTGGTACAACAGAAATAGGTGTTGTTACACCAGCCTTTATAAAATCATTTTTACACATAGTCGAAGGAGTTAATATTCTATTTATATAACCTGAATTCATAATTTCAACCCAATCTTTAGGTGGTTGCCCTTCGAATACTAAATATGGAATAATATTTTTATATCTAAATGAACTATGCCATCGGCTAGGTGGTTGATTTATTATTGTTATATAATCATTTGTATTCACAGGAAATACTGCATTTGCATGCTTTAATATTTCAGAATATTCATCATTATCACGATATGGTTCTAAAGTTTTAATATTATAACCGTGTCTGATTAATATCTCAATTTCTTTTTTAGCATGGTATGTTATACCTTCATTAGTATATAATACTGAATCATATAAAATATTATCCGGGAAGTCTTTTAATTTCCATGTTATTTTATAATTGGCATTTTGTTTATTTTGTTTCTTACTACTTTTCAGATGTAACAAGTTTACATTTTCAACAACCATGCTAGATTCATGCATACAATCTAATTGTTCATGACAACCGGGGGTAGCCCCAATATATGGAAATTTATTTATCCATATAGAGCCTTTTTTATATAATCTTCCCTGTAAATCAGGATATGTTGATGTTTGTTCACCATCAATAAAGTTTTTACGAGGAAATAATACACATTTAGCATTTTCTTTTTTAATTGTTTCGACCATACTATGAATCATATCAATTTCATTCAACTGTTCGGAATTATCGAATAGTTCATCAGCATCTAATTGCATAATATATTCTGTAGATAACATATCTGATAAAGTATTTCTTTGTTTAGCAAAATCCCATTCTAACGGCTGAGCATTTAATTTAAATTTAGACACTACATCATAATTAACTCTCGGTTGTGTTTTTTCACAATAATTTGAAACAAATTCAAACATTTTATCATAATTATCACCATCGGTTAATATCGCAATTTCATCGAAATATGGTTCATATCTCCATATAATATTTTCAACTAAGTGTTCTTCATTCTTTTGAATAATCCCTAAACCTAACGATTGTCGTTTTTTAGTTTTAACAGGTATAATAAATGTTTCCCTATATTCAGGTGTTTCGCCATATTTATTTATATATTCTAATCTATTTGGTATTTGTAAATCTATCATGTCATCCAATTCAACAGGACTATTATTTATAAATTCGATATTTTTATGGAATATAAAACACGAAGGTGTTTTTTTATTGTGATATAATCCTATTGATTTTTTACCAGACGCTAATGCCTTTCTAAATGAGTTTAAAAATTGATCATTGATAGCATAATTACTAGTAACACATAAATAATTAGATTTCATTTGATATTTAATTTGTTCGATAGTTTCATCAATAGAAGCATTTGTTTGAATAAATTGTATCTTTTTTCTATCAAAATTATGTGGTTTATGTATATCTATTTCTTCACAATATTTATTTATATCCTGTTTAATATTATCCTCATCTTCTTTACCATAAATATATATAGTTTGAAAGTATGGTTCTAAACTATATAATGTATCATATATATTACAGTTACTATCTGGGATAATAAAACAATCTACATCAATCTGTGGTACTAAAATCGGGTGTTGTGTATCACTATATAATGGTTCTGATTTCCATTTTCTAATAAAGTTTCGCATATTTTTTTTATTACCTATTTTCCATTCTTCGCTATTTTGTCCTATCTTATTAGTAAATCTTGATCCTCTCGAAGTGAAATGATATACTAACGCATCCCATGATTGAACAAAGTTATATCCTTTGATTAACATTTCCCTCCACAAAAACGAATCTTCTTTACTTTGAAAAGACATGATAGGGTCGTAATTAATCCAATCGTTTTTATAAAACATGTGTGGGGCAAATACACCATCCGTAGTTTTATCTTTAAATTGATTTTGTAGTATCCCTACTGTTTTATTAAACATTTCTTTATTAAAATCATGCGAATATAAACCGCAATTTTTTATAATTTTTACTTTTGGTTGAGAAGGGTGTAGTGGTGGTTCAATACGTGTCCCAGAAACAATGATTTTTTCACCTAAGTGTTTACCCATATTCTCAATAAAGTATTTAGAAATAACCATATCAGCATGTAAGTAAACAATAATAGGTGTATCTGCTTTTTCAATTAAATTAGGAACATGGTATACTAATCCTTTACGTTCTTTTGAATTTTCATATTTAAAATTATATCTTTTAGATAGTTCAATAAATTTATCGTATCTATCATCATCATCACCAATATCATCAAGTGAGCATAATATATTAATATTTGGATAGTATTCTCTTAATATAGATAAATTTAATTTAAATAAATCTATTTCATTTCTTACTGGTATAATTATAGTTACATCTTCAATTTTCATTATTTTTTCACCATATTTTTATGTAAATTATTTTCTGATATTTCATGTAAAAATTTTGTAAATGTATATAAATCATGAAATGTATATTGTTTTTTCAACTCATCAAACAAAGAGTTAACTGAAATCAGTATGTCTGTAATATCATATTTCATTTTTTCCCCCATTTTATTTTTCACCAGTTTAATAATTTTAATATATATTTAAATATTATTCGTGAACTTCTGTTTAACAGTTTACCAAATTGGAACATTATATTATATTTTAATATCATTTTTTAACCACTATAATCGCTATCATTATATGACTTTCTCTTGGATTATGTTTAAATATTGATACTAATTGACCTATATCACCAATTCGTATCTCCTGTATTCCCTTTAATATAAAATTATTTTCAAACACATTATTTATTTCGTAAGCAAATTCTTCAACAGAGTATTCATATAGATGTGTACCACCGTTATATTCCCATGTTGTATTCATTCTTTGTGGTGTTGTAATTATAATATAACCACCATTCTTAACAGATAATTTAAGATTATTTAAATATGTTTTGATACTACTACGTGGTAAATGCTCAAATGTTTCGATTGATACACATGTATCAAACATATCTTCCATTTCAGTATTCCATTTGTTAGTTAAATCAGCTTCCATATAAGTAACATCAGAATTGTTCCAACGTAATTTAGCTTCATTAATCATTTTTGTATCTATATCAATACCTAAAACAGATTTAGATCCAAGTGCAGATAATAGTTGACTTCCGTACCCATTACCTGTTGCACAATCTAAAACATTCTTATCTTTACACCATGACGACGCAAGAATATATCTAAATGGTAATGTTTCTGTATTTGGTTCTTTTAATATATCAATATTTACAAGTTCAGTATTTTGATCAGTTTTCATTTTCTAATTCTTCTATCAATAACTCGATATAATGTTTAGCTTTTAATAAGTCTTCTTTCCCATTCTTTTTACGCCATCTACAAATATATTTTATTACATTACCCTCTATATATGGAATATTATTAATATAGTTAAAGTGTGTAACTTGTATAGGCATATCCTTATAATGCGACCCATTTATCTGTGTTTTAGATGCTTTCATTTTCTAAATAAAAAACCATTTGATGTTGTATCATATCGTTTCCATAGTTTTTCTAACTTAAACCCAAACGATTCAACATTGGTAATAACCTCATCATATGTATATTCCATCCAATGACTTCCTTTTGGAAAATCTTTTTTATTCCCCCTTAACTCCGGAGTACTTATATATAACCATCCGTTAGATTTTAATGCTGTATGAATATTTTTTAATGTTAGTTCTAATTCTTCGGTATCCATATGTTCATAACATTCGACTAATACTATTGTATCAAATTCATTCTCAAAATCCATTTCATGAGCGTTCATATGTATTTGTTCCATATTTGATAATAAATATTGTTTACCGAGATTTAATGCTTCGATATTTGCATCTAAACACAATACATGTTTTGCTATTTTAGCTATTTGTCTTGCACCATAGCACCATGCTGCACCGCAATCTAACACACATTTATCATTATAAATATTATAATGTTCTAATGGTTTTTTATATCTTAAATTAGATAAATATTTTTCATTATCAGTATGTTCAGGCATACCATAATGTATTTCTCTTTGTTTATTCGTTAGCATTTATATATCTCCTAAATTGGTTTTGTAATGTTTCTTTTTGTTTTTCAGCATCAAATAAAAACAAATGGTTATCTGCATAATTAATATAATAATCTATATCGTTTAACATATCATCTAATCTACATTTTGCACACTTAATTATGTCCGAATCATTTGGATCCACAGTTAATGTTGGAAATAATATAGCATCTGTATCATTATAACAATTACCTATACACGGTATACCTAATATAGCACAGCCGAGAGAAAATGAACCAGCTGCATTAATTGGCATTAAATGGATAGCATATTTGTATTCGTTTAACATTTGCATATAATCTGCCATTAAAACATAATCATTATATATAGTTCTACAATCTTTAATTTCTATAACTTCTTTTTCATCAGGTTGTATTCTACCCATCGATGGAAATCCTATCATATTCCATTCAAAATCTTTAACTACTTCATAGGAGTGTCTTCCACCATACCAAGCTGTAAACTGACCTCCTATAAATATATTTTCTTTCCTATTTATTTTCCTTAGTTCTTTATACTTATTAACAAATTGATATGTGCTTAATTTTTCAACAGGCTTACTTGTGAATTGTTTAAAATAATCAATATCTGATTCATTATGACATAATACAACATCAACTGATTGTAAACATTCTAAATACAGTTCTTGGTATTTAGTTGCCCATTCTAACCATTGGTATCTTCCACCTTCTTGCATAATTGCACATTTAATCGGACAATTTTTGACATTAATTAAATATTCGGGATGTTTTTTACTTGGTATGAATAATAAAAAATCATAATTTTCAATAATATTTATATATGTTTCAATATTATCAAAATAACTATATGGTATAAAATCTGCATCCAACATCCAAGCCCAAACAAATTCGGTTCTCATATTTGGATAGTCTTTTGATATTTTACCAAATATACTCATTTCCGTAACAATTCCAATTTTCATCTTATTTCTATACCGTTTATTCTATCATCAATAATTATTTCTAATCCTAATATTGACACAAGTATACCATTTTTATCAATTATTTTAAAATTACCATCATGGTCTGTAGATAAGGTTTCATAATAATTAAATGGCATAATTATTTGTGTTGCTTTATATGTATGGGTTAACTCAAATTCTTTTTTTAAATTTTTTATATATGTTATCATTTATTTAACACATCGTCTAATTTTGTATTTTTATGATATACTAATACTTTGAAATCTGTATCATTTAATAATTTTTGTATTTGTTTTTTAATTTTCTCTTCAATCATATTAAATCACCAAAAAATATAAATTCCGGATTATCTAATGTATCTAACCACAATCTAAATTTTAATGTATTCTCTTCATTCCAAATATTTTTGGAACCACCTATACTATTAATGTGAGATTGTAGTATTAATAAATCTTTCGTTACTACTTCGGGAAGGTTATCTATTGAATAATCATAACCTATTCTATAAATATGTCTATTTTCTCTATCATGGTAATCAATTAATCCATCATTTTTCATATGATCAACAACTATATAATAACCTAAATCTATCAATGTGTTATATGTATATAACGGTGTAGTCCATCCCGGAAATTTTACAACTCTTGGCTCATACCCATGTGTGTTCCATATTTGGTTCATATTAACCAATTTTGAATTAATTTCATTTTCTGTTAAATCTTTAAACTCTTCAGCATTAGTTCCATCTTCATTTGTATCGTGTTTTAGTCCATGAGCACAAATTTCAAAATTCGGATTATTAATTAATGATGAAACAAAATCTGGTGGTAATTCTTTACCTTTAAACTTT